>Ga0155809_114_pt3 | contig 30255 bp, 29 predicted proteins | sample RifCSPlowO2_01_FD_107463 | JGI IMG/M metagenome (GOLD analysis project Ga0155809, IMG submission 107463) | Candidatus Curtissbacteria bacterium RIFCSPLOWO2_01_FULL_37_9
TTAGGAGGAGCCGGTATGGTCCATCCCAAAGTCTTAACCAATGGAGGGATCGATTCCAATATCTATAGCGGATTTGCTTTCGGCTGGGGAATCGAAAGAACAATTTCCATGAAAGTGGATCTTGGTGATATCCGCCTGCTATATCAAAACGATATTAGATTTTTAGAACAATTTTAAAACAATATGAATCTTATTATCCCGGTAAACTGGCTTAGAGAATATCTCAAAACCCAAATTAACAATAATACGATCGCCGATTACGTATCCCGCTCCGGCCCATCTATTGAAAAAGTGACAAAAATAAAAAAGGATTATATTTTCGATACTGAAATAACCAGTAACCGTCCGGATACCATGTCTATTTGGGGGTTTGCCAGAGAAACACAGGCAATCTTGACCGAAAATGGAATTAAAACAGGACTGATTAATCCAACAGGCTTGAATTTAAGTTTAGAACCGGATATTTCAAAAAAACTGGTTCTTAAAGTTGTTATTAAAAATAATAATCTTTGCCCAAGATTTACGGCAATTATATTAGACAATATTGTAATAAGATCGTCTCCCGCATTCATCAAAAAAAACCTTGAGCTTTGCGGTATTAGACCCATTAATAACATAGTTGATATTACAAATTACATTATGCTTGAACTGGGCCAGCCAATGCATGCATTTGATTGGGATAAGATTATTGATCATAAAATGATACTGCGTAAATCTCAAAAAGGTGAAAAAATCAAAACTTTAGACGGACAAATTAGAAAACTGCCAGTTGGTTCAATTGTTATTGAGGATAAAAATAGATTAATCGATCTTTGCGGCATTATGGGTGGGGCCAACACTCAAATTAACAAACGCACAAAAAGAGTAATTTTATTTGTTCAGGCATATAACTCAAAATCCATTCGTAGAACCACTCAAGCTTTAGCTTTTCGCACCGAAGCAGCAAGTCGTTTTGAAAAAGGGGTTGACCTTGAAGGAATTTTGCCGGCTTTATCCAGAGCAGTATATATGGCAAAAAAGACTGCTGATGCAAAAATTGCTTCAGAGGTGATTGACATTTATCCTGCAAAATATCAACCAAAACCGGTAAAACTGAAAATTACAACATTAAACCGCTATCTTGGATTCGAAATATCCTGGACAAAAATCGTTGATATACTAAGAACTTTGGGTTTTAAAGCCGAAATTCAAAATCAGATTCTTTCGGCAATACCTCCAAGCTGGCGAATCGGAGATATTACCGATGACGTTGACTTGATAGAAGAAATTGCCAGAATTTACGGATATCAAAAATTACCCGAAAAATTACCCTACGGTCATATCCCAGTACCTAATGAGAGTAATTTAGGAAAAGCAATAGAACTTAAAAAAATCCTGAAATATTTAGGATTAACAGAGGTAATATCATATTCAATTATATCCAAAGAATTACTGCAGTTAACAGGCCGACGTACCGCAGAAACTGTTGAACTGGCAAATCCTCTGACTTCTGAATGGCAATACATGCGGCCAACACTAATCATATCACTTGCCCAAATAATTGCCGAAAATCAAAATTTACGAGATAACATTAAGATTTTTGAAGTGGCTAATACTTATATTAAAAATGGTAATGATTTACCGCGCCAGGATTTAATGCTGACCTTAGCATTATATAATTCCGATTTTTATCAAATTAAAGAAATTCTTGATAATTCATTAAAAACATTAAATTATCAATCAAAATGGCAATTATCAAATGCGCCAAATAAATTAATTGATAATAATCAAGCGGCAGTTATAAAAGTAAATGAAAAAACAGTTGGCCAAGCCGGAATTCTACATTCTAATATTGCTGATTTTTTTGCTATTAAGACCAAAACATGTGTAGCTGAAATTAACCTTTCAACTCTTTATAGTTTGCCTTCAAAAATTAGAAATTATAAGGCAGTTTCTAAATATCCGCCTGTAATCGAAGACATTTCCGCAATTTTTGCTGATACCATCCCGATTGGTAAAATCGTTGCAAATATTAAAAAAGCCGCGATGCCATTGGTCAAGAAAATAGAAATTATCGACGTTTTTGTAAATGAAAAGATCGGCAAAGATAAAAAATCAGTGACTCTCAGATTAACATATCAGAGATTTGACCGGACCCCAACCCAGAAAGAGGTAACTCTAGTGCTCGAAAAAATATCAGCGCAACTTACCAAAACCTTCCACGCCCAAATTAGAGGATAATATTCGATTTTATAACTTAAATTCACTTAATCCTTCCACGGTTCGCCTACAGAAACTTCGATTTCGCGTTCAGCAGATTTTCCGGCTTCATTTGTTGCTTTAACCTTAATCTTGTGTTTGCCTTTATCCGCAAAAGTAAAGCTAAAATTATAGGGACCATTATCCGATTTGTAATCTTTGATACTACCATCAATGAAAAACTCAACTTTGGTAACTTTTTTCCCTGTTTGTACCTCCGCTTCTACCTCAAGCTTTAAATCGACCTGGTCATGATCATTAGGCTTTTTAATATCGACTTTTATTTCGTCCGGATCTTGCGTTGGTTCGGTTTTTAACTCACCAGGTGGACGGTATTTAGAATCGCCCTGAGTTTGAGACCAGGCATCAATACCTTCCTGCCAACGGTTACGGCCGTCTGTTGAAACAGGATCAAATTCTACAAAGACAAAATACTCTTTTCCATCCAGAGTTTTTTGAACCAGACAATCCCTTGTCGGTTCGGTTCCTTTAATAAAATATTCACTTCGTTTGGGAAAATCACGGCAGGGCAATCCTCCGCCTAAAGCGTCTATTTCCACTGCATTCACGTTATCTGGTTTAGAAAAACTTTCAGGAGGTTGATCTTTTAAGGCTACTGACATAATTTTATTCCAAATCGGAGTAGCACCGGTAACACCCGAGGCAATTTGCGGATTCATTGGTGAGTTATCGTTGTTACCCACCCAAACCCCAACTGAGACTGAAGGAGTATAGCCAAAAGCCCAATTATCCCTTTTATCATCTGTTGTACCGGTTTTGGCAGCAACTGTTCTACCGGCAACGTTTAGCAGGGAATTAGTACCAAAAACCATACTGCGTGCATTATTATCAGATAAAATATGCGAGATTAAAAAAGAAATGTCTTTTCCTATTACCTGTTTACCTTTGGGATCTTCAGCTCCTTCCAATGTTTTCCCGTTACGGTCAGAAACTTTAATAATAGGCACGGGTTCATGATTTATTCCTTCATTTGCTAAGGTTGCATATCCATTTGTTAAATCTAATAATTTGACTTCACCGCCACCTAAAGTTATAGCCAGCCCAAATCTTTTTAAATTCTCATCAGAAGGTTCAAGGGATTTTAATCCGGATTCAAAAGCTGTTCTTAGCATATTCTTGACACCAACCAAAGCAAGCATCTTAACAGCAGGTATATTTTCCGAATTTCCCAATGCAAATCTTATCTGCATAGGGCCCCGGTATTTACCGTCGTAATTGACTGGTTTATAGGACGACTGGCCGCTTCCACCTGGAAACTCCGTTGCAACATCCATTAATACATAAGCAGGCGTGTAACCAGCTTTAAAAGCCGTAGCATAAGTAAATGGCTTGAGTGCAGAACCCGGTTGTCTGAGAGAAAGCGTAACATTAACCTGTCCGTCGTAATTTTTATCAAAATAATCTTTAGAGCCAACCATTGCCAAAATTTGACCGGTTTTTGGATCCATAACAACAGCTGCTCCGTTACCGACTTTATGTTCTCCAAGTTTGGCTATTTCCTCAGTTACGATTTTTTGAACCTTATCCTGTAAATCCAGATCCAGTGATGTTGTGACTTTTAATCCACCTTGTTCAACATATTTTTCACCGTACCTCTGTGCCAAAATATCCCGAACATAAAAAACAAAATGGGGAGCTCTGATACCTTGATCATTAGGCGTAAACTGAACATTTTTTATTTCTTCATTTAGCTTTTCCTCTTCTTCATGTGATATGTACCCGTCTTCACGCATTCTGCGGGCTACATCTTCCGCGCGCGTTATATAAGCTTTCGGATTGGATCCGTAAGGAGAATAAAAAGAAGGCCTTTGCGGTAATCCCGCCAGAATCGTAGCCTCCGGCATGCTAAGATCTTTGGCGTCTTTGGCAAAATATGTTTGAGCTGCCGCTTCTATACCCCAGGCTGTACCACCGTAAGGAACTTCGTTTAAGTAGATTTGTAATATCTCGTCTTTGGTATATTTTCGCTCTACCTGAATAGCCAGAATAAATTCTTTAATTTTACGGGTTAGAGTTCTTTCAGGGGAAAGAAGTGTATTTTTAACAACCTGCTGGGTTATGGTCGACCCGCCCTGAAGTTTTTGGAAAACTAATATATTCAGAAATGCCCTACCTATACCAAAAATAGAAAACCCTTTATGTTTGTAAAAATTCTTATCTTCAATAGAAATCGTTGCATTTTTAACGTATCCGGGCAACTGGTTCCAGTTAACAAGTGCCCGGTTTTTGTCGCCGTAAATGTCATAAAGTAATTTATCGTTGCGATCGTATATTTTAGTTGAAAGAGAGGAGTCTTTGGTAGTTAATTTATGAGGTGACGGTAAATCCTTGGCAAATATTATCAGGGAAAAAAAGGTAAATAAAATTAAAACGATTAGTGAAACAAAAATAACCGTTGATATAAGACCGAAAAACCGTATCCAAAATCTTCTCTTATTAAAACCCGAACTATCCCCAAAAGGATGATGGGAATACGATCGTGCAGATAATTTGGCAATTCTTGAAGAAAATTTACGTGCACCCGGTCTATAAGATGAAAATTTCATAATTTGCTTGACAGAGCTAATTATATATCAGCCTTGTTCTTAGAACAATCTGATATATGTCGCTCTGCGAAAGCAGAGGAAGACATATCAGAGGAGCCACTAGGCCCGCAGTCCTGAGTTTATCGAAGGGCGAGAACCGCATTGGCACTGTATATTGGTTTGAAGACCCGCAGGTTTGCTTCCCTGTGCCAACGTAATCCACCCCAAACGGAATCCACCCCAAGGGTGACTCAACTTGACACCTGCGGATTTATATGATTTATTAGCCTCAAATCCTAAAAACAGTGCCATCAAGGACTATTCCTTTCGTCAATAACCATTTTTACCATATCTTCAATAGAGGCGTGGCTCATATGCCAATATTCAACACCAAATGGGACCACAAAAGATTTACCAAAACATTTTTTTATTATCAAATTAAGGGACCCAAGCCAAAATTCTCAATTTTTAGCCCTGATAATAATAAGTTGGATACAAACAATAAAATTGTTGAATTAATCTGCTACTGTCTAATGCCTAACCATTTCCATTTTTTGCTACAGCAAAAAGTTGACGGCGGAATCACGGAGTTTGTCAGCAAAATCAGCAACAGCTACACCAAATACTTTAACACCAAAAATGAAAGGGCAGGACCCATACTGCAAGGGGAATTTAAATCGGTTCTCGTTGAAACTAATGAACAACTTGTTCACCTGTCAAGATACATTCATCTCAATCCGCTTGTCAGTTATTTAACAGATAATTTAGAATTATACCCACTTTCCTCTTATTTGGAGTACATTGGTATAAACAAAACTTCAGTTTGCTCAAAAGACATAATCGTCAAACAATTTAAATCATCACAAGAGTATAAACAATTCGTCCTTGATCAAGAAAATTACGGAAAGGAACTCGAAAGAATCAAGCATCAAACACTTGATTTACCTAAATAATCCGCAGGTGTAAACCTAATTCACCCCAAGGGTGGAGTCGCTTGGTATATTCAGACATGTTTCTGGGCGGATTCGGATGTGGGTAAGTTATATGTAGGACAAGCCGTTGCTAGAAAGCTTAAAAAAAGCTAAGATTCAGATATGGATAAAATTGAAGAATTGTTAAGTAGGGGAGTTGACCAAATCATTCCTTCCAAGCAAGAGCTCGAAAAGGTCTTAAGAAGCGGCAAGAAGCTGCGTGTCTACCAAGGGTTTGACCCATCATCACCACTTTTACATATAGGCCATATGATCGGCATGCGAAAGTTAAGACAATGGCAGGACCTTGGCCACGAGGTCATCTTTTTAATCGGTGATTTTACCGGAAGAATTGGCGACCCGACCGGTAGGGAAAAAACCAGACCACTTCTGTCTAAAAAGACCGTTGAAGAAAACGCAAAAACATACCAAGAACAGGCCGGAAAAATTTTAGGTTTTTCAGGTAAAAATCCAGTCAAAATTAAGTTTAACAGCCAGTGGCTGGAAAAACTTTCTGCTTTGGAAATTTTAAATTTATACTCACAGGTCACCTATCAGCAAATTATTAAAAGAGGAATGTTTAAAAAAAGGCTCGAAAAAGATGAAGATATCTCATTTAACGAAATTAGTTACCCCATTATGCAGGGTTACGATTCTGTTGCCATGGATGTTGATGTTGAGGTGGGCGGCCGCGACCAGCTATTCAACATGATGATAGGCAGAGATTTAATGCATAAGATGAAGCGCAAAAACAAATTTGTGATGACAACCCAACTTTTAGTCGACACCGAAGGAAATAAGATAGGCAAGACAGAAGGAAACGCTATTGCGCTGACATTGCCGCCAGAGGATATGTTCAGCGCCATTATGAACCTCCCTGACGACGTGATAACCAAAAGCCTCGAATACCTAACAGATGTACCGATGGCAGAAATTAAAAACATCGAAGCAGATATAAAAAAAGGCGCAAATCCGATGCAATTCAAAAAGAAACTTGCTTTCGATGTTGTCAAGCAATTAAACACAAAACAGGCTGCACAGAGAGCCCAAAAAGAGTTTGAGGGTTTGTTCCAAAAAGGCGGTATTTCAGATTCAATCCCGACTATTAAAGTCAAATCCGCAGGTATTGAACTTGTCGATTTTCTGGTAGACAATAATCTGGCCACCAGCAGATCAGATGCAAAAAGATTAATAAAAGAAGGAGCAATTGAAATTGACCGTAAAACCGTTAAAACCTCTCAAATACAATTTGAAAATAATCAAGTTATTAGGGTCGGTAAAAAAATATTTGCGAAAATTAGAATATTAAAATAAACTCTTAATAATGAAGCTTTTTAAGCGTTCGTATCTTAAAAAAATCTGGATCGTGATAATTGTTATTGCCGGATTAAGTTTCATATTTGGCCAGTTTGCTCTTTATCTTCTTTACGGATTAAACTAAGTCTAAAATCGTAAACTATATTCTTTATACTTTGATATTTAAACTTAAGGTAAAATGAATCCGAATTTACCTATAGAACAAATTAGTGGAATTGGCAAGTATACTGTTTATAAGCTAAAGAGACTTGAAATAAAAACACTGGCTGATTTAATTTACCATTTCCCTTTTCGATATGAAGATTTTTCTTACAATACTCAAACCTCTAATCTCATCAACGGCCAAAAGGTAACACTCAAGGGTAATATTTGGACAATCAAAAATATAAGAGCCAAATCAGGTAAATTTTTAACCCTGGCAACATTGGCAGATTCTTCCGGGGTTGTTAATATAGTCTGGTTCAATCAGCCATACATCATTAAAACCTTAAAACCCGGTACATATGTTTCTGTTTCAGGAAAAGTACAGATTGAGTACAAAAAGCCCAAACTTCTTTCACCAACATACGAAATTTTAAGAGAAAGAACCCAACTGCCGCAAACTTTACATACCGGAAGACTTGTTCCCATTTATCCGGAAACCGAAGGTCTAACCTCTAAATGGCTAAGATCAAAAATAGCTTCTATATTACCTCGGTACACTGCTGAGGTTACCGATTTTTTACCAAAAGAAGTAAGCAAACGACAAAACCTGATTAATCTTAACCAAGCTCTAACAAAAATTCATTTTCCCAAAAGCATCGAGGACGTGAACGCAGCAAGAAGAAGGCTTTCATTCGATGAGCTTTTTACTCTCCAGCTTGCAGCAGCTCAAAGAAGAAAAAAGTGGCAGAAGGAAAGAAGAGCCTATAAATTCACCGTTGAAAAAACAAAATTTGAGGAATTTTTAAAAAATCTTCCTTTTGCGCTAACCTCCGCTCAACAAAGGGCAGTCGCCGAAATTCTCAAAGACCTGCAGCGCGAAACCCCGGCAAATAGACTCCTGGAAGGAGATGTCGGCTCCGGAAAAACAGTTGTTGCGGCAACAGCAGCCTATTTTGCCCATCAAAACAACATGCTGACACTCTTGGCAGCACCGACCGAAATCCTTGCATACCAACACCAAAAAACCCTAGAAGAACTGCTTCGGCCTCATAATATAAAGATTGGTATTTGGACTGCCGCAAAAAAGGAAGACGGCGACATTGTCTGCGGCACACACGCGCTTTTAATCTCCTTTAAACCCAAAAGGGAAGTCGGCCTGGTAGTAGTTGATGAACAGCACCGTTTCGGCGTTGCCCAAAGAGGCAAACTGGCCAGTTCCGACAAACAGGGCAAAAGTCCCCATATCTTAACCATGACCGCAACTCCGATTCCCAGAACGCTGGCATTAACTCTTTATGGAGATCTTGATCTTTCGGTCTTAGACGAAATGCCCATCGGTAGGCAAAAAATCCAGACTCACGTCGTCCCAAATTTTAAAAGATCCGCCGCCTACAAGTTTATCGAAGATCAGGTAAGGGAGAACCGTCAGGCATTTATCATCACTCCGTTTGTTGAACCTTCCGAAAGCATGGCCACGGTCAAGGCCGCAGTCGATGAGTTTGAGAAACTTAAAGAGATATTTTCAAACAGGGCAAACACAGGAAAAATAAAGCTTGGCCTTCTTCATGGAAGGTTGAAGTCAAAAGACAAACAGCAAGTAATGGCAGATTTTAAAAAGAAGAAGTTCGACATCTTGGTTGCTACACCGGTTGTGGAAGTGGGCATTGATATTCCAAACGCTACGGTAATGATGATCGAATCTGCGGATCGTTTCGGACTTGCCCAGCTTCATCAACTAAGAGGTAGAGTTGGTAGGGGAAAACATAAATCATATTGTCTGCTTTTTACAGACTCCAATTCAGTAAATTCCCTCAAACGCCTTAAAAGTATGGAAAACATTTATATCGGTTTTGAACTTGCCGAACTCGATCTCAAGACCCGCGGTCCCGGTGAAATATTCGGACTCAAACAATCAGGCTACGTAAACCTCAAAATCGCCGATATTTCTAATCAGGTTCTTGTTGCCCAAACTCAGAAAGAAGCACAATTAATAATTGATAAAGATCCAAGTTTAAAAGAATTCAAAAATCTTAGCCAAAAGCTTAAAAGCTTAAAGCAGGATTATATACAGCCGAACTAGATTTCATGTTGACGGCCAGACAATTTCTGTTATACCCAAAATACTTCAATTTGCAACCATAAAAGTATTTTGGGTACACAACCGGCTAACGAGAGTTGCAAACTCGAGTTAGTCGAGTTTATAATCCCACAAAACTTTTTGCAATTGACAATTATCAATTGCCGGAACTTACGCCCTTGACGTCTTGTTATTTTCAATTTACTATTTACTATTAACTTATCATGACACCGTTACCGAAAAAAAAACACGCAAAATCAAGAACCAAAATTCGCCAAGCCGCATTAAAATATAAAATGCCTCATTTGGTTAAATGTTCAAATTGCTCGCAGTTAAAATTTACACATCAGGTATGCACAAAATGCGGCTATTATAAAGGAGTAAAACAACAAATAAAAATTAAGGAATCAAAAAAATAAATCAACGCATGAAGAAGAAAAATGATCCCCGGCATAGAATTCGAATAAATACGATTAAAAGCCTTTTTGAAAAAAGTTTTCGGGATAATACTGTAATTTTACACAATAATTTAGCAAAGAGAATTATTAAAAAACAAAAGGATATAGATACACTTATTGTAAAACACGCACCTGCCTGGCCAATAAATCAAATTCCGCCTATTGATCTTGCTACGCTTAGACTGGCAATATGGGAACTTGTATATAAAAAGCCTAAAAACCCTTATAAAGTAGTAATAGACGAGGCTGTTGAAATCGCTAAAGAATTCGGATCGGAATCCTCTGCTGCTTTTGTGAACGGAGTACTCGGATCATTAGTAAAAACAACTAATAAAACAAACACCTAAATAAATGACAGATATTTTGGAAGAAATTAAACAAATTATCAGTACTCAGTTTGGTATCCCGGTAGAAAAAATACAGGAAGACTCGCTACTCGATGAGGATTTAAGCATTACTGATTTGGATCTTGAAGATTTCATGGGATTTGTTCAAAAGAAGTATGAAATTAATATTGACCAGGAACAATTTCCGTCATTTAAAAAAGTTTCCGATATAGTTTCCTATCTTTATGATAATCTCGAAATCTCAAACTGACTGGACAAAATTACAGCAAACAATCGGTATTAAATTCATAAATATTGATCTTTTAAATAATGCTTTTGTCCACAGATCATATCTTAATGAACATAAAAATTATAAAGGGAATTCCAACGAAAGGTTGGAATTTTTAGGGGATTCGGTTCTTTCATTGGTGGTTTCCATATACTTATATAAAAGGCTTCCCAAAAGCACCGAAGGCGAGTTGACCATGCTCAGAGCTTCACTTGTCAGAACAGAAACTCTTTCAAAATTAGCACTAAGCCTTAATTTAGGCACATATCTTTATCTTTCAAAAGGTGAAGAAGAATCAAACGGCCGCAATAGCCGGTCTATTCTTGCCAATACTTTTGAGGCATTAATCGGGGCAATTTATCTGGATCAGGGATTATTAAAAACCCAAAAAGTTCTTGAAAAACTCATTTTAAAAAAATGGGAAACTTTGACCAAAACCGCAGTATTTGATAATAAATCAAAACTTCAGGAAGTCTTACAGAGAAAATATCATAAATCACCAAATTATAAACTTCTTACAAGCTGGGGACCTGATCATGCCCGCGAGTTTCGAATCGGGGTTTATTTGGATACAAAGCTATTGGGTAAGGGTATTGGCAAAAATAAACAGGAGGCTGCCCAAAATGCGGCTAAAGAAGCCTTATCTGGACTAAAAACATAAATTCTGCGATAATTACATCCAAATTAAATCAAGGATAATTATTAATAACCTTATTTTATATATTTAATTTTATCAATTATCATGGCAGTCAGAATTAGGCTTTCAAAAGTCGGTAAAAAACACCAAATATCCTTTAGGATTGTTGCACAGGACACAAAAACAAAAAGAGACGGAAAATTTATTGAAGCTTTAGGTTTTTGGAACCCTCATAAAAAACCCCCGGAAGATTTTTCTGTTAATCCCCAAAGGTTAAATTATTGGATATCAAAAGGTGCCAAGCCAACATTAAGCGTAAATAAACTTATAAAATTATCCGGCATTTGAAAAAACCACATAAAATCACAATACCCTGTATTTTATAAATGCGATTGGGTATTACGCAAATTTAAAAATGGAAAAATTGTTACTTTTACTTGTTGAACCTTTAGTTAAAGACATTAAAAAAATAAAAATTGAAAAGGAGAGAGAAGAAAATAGAATTAAATATATTCTTCAAATACCAAAGGGAGATATTGCAAAAGTCATTGGAAAATCAGGCAAAATGATTAAAGCTATTAATAGTCTGCTTAAATTAAGAGCAATAAAAGAAAATATGTACGCCTCATGCGAACTTCAGGAAGTTTAAACATCAACGTCATTACTCTTTTTCCTCAGATGTTTAATGGAGTAATTACTAAATCAATAATTAATAGGGCAATTCAAAAAAAAATAGTTTCGGTGAATTTCATCAATTTAAGGAATTTTGCCAATGACAAGCACAAAACCGTTGACGATAAACCTTATGGAGGCGGCCGTGGTATGCTGCTTAAAGTTGATGTTACGGTTAAAGCATTAGAATCTATAAAATTGCAAACTTACAAGATCCTATTATCTGCTTCCGGGCAAAAATACAACCAAAAATTAGCTACGGATCTTGCAAAGAAAAAAGACATTACAATTATATGCGGCCATTACGAAGGGATAGATTCCAGAATTGAAAAATTTGTTGATCAGTCAATTTCTATTGGTGATTTCATATTATCCGGTGGAGAAATTGCTGCCATGGTAATTATAGATTCAATTATCAGATTAATTCCCGGTGTTATTCATAAAGAATCATCACGCAATGAATCTTTTTCAGATACATCCGCTTTTCTTGAGTACCCGCAATATACCCGGCCTGATAATTTTAGGGGTTTAAAAGTTCCCAAAATTCTGCTTTCGGGTAATCATCAGGCAATTAAATCTTGGCAAAATATACAATCTGTAAAAAGAACCGAAAAAATACGCCCTGATCTTATAAAAACAGGTAATAAATAACTTTAAAAGGGCGCAAACAAATCTGGTCTGCCAAGAGGTACTGATGGTGCAGGTGCCACCGGCGGCCCGGAAGGTATATTAGCTATTTCAGTTTTAATTTTCGCTAATAAATTTTTTTCCGATTCTGTTAATTCTGTTACCGGTGCTTCAATATTTGAAAGCTGAGTAATCATCGGTTTCCAATATGCCTCGATTTGTAAAGATACCCTGATTTGTGAGGAACCGGAAGTAGATAAGGAAGACCCTATACTTAGATCCTCAACAGCAACTATTCTGGGCATTGATCGCAATATTTTTAAAAACTGCATAAACGAATTATAATCACCGCTGATTGAAGCTTTTAGTTGAACCTTAGTATTAATTAAATCCGCACCTTTACTTTCAGGTGAAGAGGCTGTCGGAGCAGGTTGAGGTTTGTTTTCTACTGTACCGCTTAATGATCCCGGGGATACTTCCAGACGATTTAAAAGCACTCCGGAATTGGCTGCTGCCGATTCAATTTGCTCTATAAAAGTAAAAACTCCTTTATCGGATGGTAACATTTGTTCGCTGGATGCCAGTTGCTCCTCAAGCTCAATCTGGTCAAGATTTCGCAGTACATTTACTTTACTATCCATGGATTGAACACGGGTAGTCAATTCAGCAGTGGCGGTTTTTAATCTTAAAACTTCTGTAAATTTTGGCCAGACTATTAATAAAAGAATTAACATTGAAACAGCCAATGAACCCACAGGTACGGCTAAATTGGTAACTTTTTCAAAAATTAAACTGTTTTGAATTTTCAATACTGATAAGGCCGGTAATTGCATACTTATTTTTTATTAACTAACTGGGCCGTAATATTAAATGTAAACAGCCCCAGTTCATTAGAACTTAATGAATCAATAGAAACCTGGTTAAAATATTTAGCTCCTTCGGAGGATAATAGGGAAGATACAAGACCGGCTACATCTGCAGAGGACTGGGCTCTGGCGGATAATGAAACTTTACCTGATGTAAATTTAGCATCGGTAAAATAAACCCCCTGAGGTATTAACTTTGAAATATTTTCGAAAATATCAGCAAAATCTGTTCTTGAAGACACCAACTTTTCTGCTGAAGATGCTTTATCCTTAACAACAACAATTAATTCCTCCGTAGATTTTAAAGATTCAATCTGCCCTGAACTGGCTTCAACAGAAGCAACCAACTTAGACCTTTTTGAGGAAAATGAGCTAAATAAAACAAGAATTATAAAAGTAACAATACCTGTAATAACCAAGACAACTACCGATACAATCGAAATCCGCTTTACCAGAATTGAGAAATTCTCCTGATCTCTTGCCGCAACCGGTAATAAATTTATGTCCGCCATATACTTTAATTTTAGCGTAGCAAATATTAGCTGTTAAGAGCAAGACCGGTTGCCACGCTGAATATACCTCCCTTACCAACCATTTGTAAGATTACTCCTTCTTTAACAAAATCTGCCCAGGCATCACCAAGTGAAACTTCTAAATTGGTCCTTTGGGTTAAAAACTGGGATATTCCCGGCAAAAAAGCGCCACCACCACATATAACTAGTCTGGAGACAGGCAGATCTTTGGTATGCATATGAGAAAATTCAATTGCTTTTTGGATCTCTCCAATTAAAACATCCAATACCGGCTTTAGGACATCGGCTACTTTTCCGGAGAGTTTATCCTCTAAAATACCGTATGTTTGTTTATATTGTTCAGCCTGATTTTGGGGAAGATTAAATTCCGTCATAATTGCTTTTGTTAAATTCACTCCGCCTGTTGCTACCGATCTTGTAAACAATACATTTCCGTTATCAGCAATCACCAAATCCGTAGAAATTGCACCCATAGAAACTATTATTGTCGGTGGTTCACCGACTTTAGTCAGGGCTCTGGCTAATGCCATTGATTCGGTTTCCATGGCAACTATCTTCAGTCCGGCATTTTTAACGATATTAATATATTTAGAAATCATTCTTTTGGGGGCTGCTACCAAAAGAACGTCCATTTTTTCTGAAGTGGATTCAGGTCTTGAAATAATTTTATACTGCAAATTCACATCTTTTATAGGTAATGGGATATATTGTTCAGCTTCCCAGCTGACAGCAGCAGACAATTCTTTATCTGTTAAATTGGGAAGCTGAATTAATCTTGTAACTACCTGCGATTCGATTAAAGATACAATGCAGTTTTGGAGGGTAATATTGGATTTGGCAACACAGGCCTTGACGCTTTCGGAAACTTTCATTAAATCAACCGGAGCCTCGCTCATAGGACCGCCTAAAGGAGTTTGAAAGCTGGCAGCTGCTTCTAATATTTTTCTATTGCCACTTTTTTTAACTTTTACTGCTTTTATAAATGACCTTCCTATGTCAAGGCCGAAGAATTGGGCAGACATTAATATTATTGGGAAGGAGAAATATCTTCTCCTGTGTTTTCCAAATTATCTGGTTCCGTAATTGGTTGAGCCGAGTCAGTAGCAGGAGAAGATATTGGTGTGGGTGTTGTAACAATAACCTGTTTTGGAACTCTGTTTCTAACCGTATTTTGGATAGCAGATTGATCAATCGTGCGCGAACCAGAATCAACTTGTGGATCTTCCTGCGTTTTAGAACCCAAAAAGATTAAAAGCAAAGCAGGAATAATTATTGCTGCTGCACCCACAAAAGTTAAAATTAATTTAGTCTGTTTATTCATTATTTAACAATATCTCCCTCTGAATACAAAACATAGTCAAATACAGCCGGTAGTTGAGGCAGGGCAGTTTTTCTAACTTGAACCCTTCTAGTAACCCCTATTTCGGAAGTTGCCTCGGAATTAATATCATAAGTTTGAACAGGCAATTCACAACCTGCACTAATACAAGAAACTTTTACAGTTGCCTTATTCCATAACGGCTTGATTCTTAAAAGAACAGGATCAGGAGTAGTTATAATCCATTCTCCACATTTGTCAAAATTAGTACTAGGAGAACTACAACTTGGAGTAGGGTTTCCAATTGGTACAAGTTCATCAGCCCTACCTAAAATACCTTGCCAGAATATTCTTGACTGTCCATAATTACCTCCACCAGAATTATTTACAAGTGTCAGTTCGACAGACGCTATATTTGCTTTTTCTAGTGGATCACTGCTTTTCGACCAATCAATTTGTAAAGTAAAAGGACTAGTCATATTCAAAAGATCAATTTGGCCGATTTCGCCGGGCTGAATCGTTGATTCATAAATCTGGCTTGATTTAACAGTAACATTTGCGGTAATGTCACCAACTGTAACCGGAAATGTCTGACTGCCCGTTGCCGGAGCTACTGTAGTTAACCTTGACAATATATCCTCCACGCCGCCTTCAGCTGCTGTAAATGCCCTTTGGGATTGTTCTGTTTGAGTAGAAATACGTAAATTAGTGATATTTCGAGAAGCCACCGAAAGCCCGACAGCCAAAGCTACGACTACTATCAATAGAACGATAATTAAAATCTGTCCTCGCCTTTTTTTCATCCTTTAATTCCAGTTTAGGTATATTCGGATCCGGTTGTCAATTGCCTTAATTGATTTAAACCAAAAAAGTCTAGTATTGCCGCAAAGAAATAGTTGTATTAAATTTAACGTTTGCCAGAAAATCTTCTCTGGAAGGTGCGTCTTTACCCTGATTTAATATTAATTCGATATTAATAAACGGGGGTGTTTCGGAACTGGATGGCTTAACCACATCAAGTTTTGAACAATCTACATCAACTCCGGTTATAGGATCCTGATTAGTTAAACTTGTATATTCCGGGGCTGAATCTGTTCTTATGGCTATATAGGCATTTAGTTCTGCAGAAGCACTAAAACAAGCAATATGCAAAGGTTCATTATCATACCGGTTTAGTACAATATATTTTGCGTCATTTCCATCAGGTGAATCTGCATCCGTAGAATTTCTAATTTGCCGTTCCAAAGTATCAATTACCAATTGCCCGTTTTGCTTAACCTCATTAGTAACGCTGGCTTTATTATTTCCCCTTAGAATAGATGTTAAAAAAAGCAGGGTAATACCAATTGTCAGGGATAAAAGCCCTAAAACTACCAGAAATTCAACCAATGTAAAACCCTTCAAGTTCTTAGATTCAAATTCTGGGATTTGATTTTTAATAAAATGCATTATTTTTTAAATATACTATTAGATATAATCCCACTTAGTCAAAATAGTCTGGTCTGTAACATTTTGCTTGCCTGCTGAATCTTCCCAAGTTATGGATACGGTTATTATTTTTTTATTTGCATTCGAGTTATCCGGTTCAATAATTAAATAGCGGTTGAAAAGCGTGCTATTTAAAGTAATCGCTTCTCCAACCGGGCATGGAGGTGCAACCGAATTTAAACTCCAATTCAGAGGATCCGCGTCAGTTGCATTTAATATGTAACAACTCCCCTCACTGAGCGCGTTAAAGCCTCTATGATCCCTATAAATTCTAATTTGTTCTAAAGTTTCCTGTGCAAGTTTAGTGGCTTGTGAATTGTTGCGGGCGCTTCTGGATGTTCTTTGAGTTATCAGGCTTGTCGTAACCAGAGAAATTGCCAAAAGTACCACAACTCCCAGACCAATTACCACTTCGATCATTGACTGGCCGCGCAGTTTGTATTTAGTAATTTTAATCATCATTCATTTATAATTTCTTTTCCGAAACTTCTCCTGTTGAAGACATGATCACTTGATACGTACTTCCGCCATGACTGCTAATTTCGATAATTAAAGCACCGGTATACCGTGGATCGATGATTAAACCACCATCATCGAGAAAATTCGGAGGTATGGATTGTCCATCATGCAATGAAGGCACATTAGTTAATGGTCGAAATAAAATTGATGCAGAAGTTCCTAAACCTACGTTAATACCGCTAATAATTATGCCTTTAGGTAAAGCTACAATTTTTTCGCCTATGATTATTTCAGTCCAAGGAGGTTGAGTAGCATCTATACAATCCCCGGCTATAGTATAAGTATCACTGTCTTTTACAAAAGAAACATACCAACCGATTAAAGATGACGCTGATATAGATGTCTGACATTTACCGTCAATTTTGTCTCCGGAAAGGGCTCTATTTTGGGCAAGCCTGATTTCACTCGTTATAGTCTGGGCAGCGTTTTTAAGCCGCTGATTGCGCTCAAAACTGACATATGATGCGGTAATCAGGGAAGTAGTTAGGCCAAATATAGAAATAACAATTAAAAGCTCAATTAATGTGAAGCCTGGAAGACGAACATTAATAAGCTTTCTTCTTAGGGTGAATTCACATTGACAAGTGACATGTAGCAAGTTACATTTGACAAATTCTTTTAATTTGTTGAATGTTAAATGTTTATAGCTAACAGTTCGCAAAACGCGGGGCATTACTTATTAATATAACATTAAATACCAGTCCAAAATCGGCTTTGCCCAATAAAGACTGATTAAAAGCCCGCTTATTAAAAAAGGGGCAAAAGGAATTGTCTGACCGAATTTTTTATAGCCAAACAAAATAAGGACTAAAGAAACAAGAGCTCCGAGCAAAAAAGCCAAAAATAAAGACAATAAGGTTGCTTTAATACCTAATACCATACCAATTAAAAAACCCAAAATAATATCGCCCTCACCCATTCCACGGCCGCGGGTTGCAACTACAATAATCAAAAAAAATAAAGCGGATAAAAATGCGGCTGCTGTGTGTTGCGCAAATAAACTAGGGGAGAATGAAAAAAAATTATAAAACAAACTGATAAATGAGGCTATAAAGACAAATGTTGTAGGAATAAGCGAAAATTTAATATCAACTACTGCTACAACTATCACGACAGAAATCAAAAAAAGGTAATAAGCCAAAGTCGCCAAACTTAAATTATTTTCCGAAACCAGAATTAGAAAAGTTAGCAAAAATAAAATTGCGGTTACGGTTTCCACAAGAGGGTATTGCCATGATATTGGTTTTTTACAATAGCGGCATTTTGCTCCCAACACTGCGAAACTGACAATGGGTATCAAGTCGAAAGTTGAAAGAGTTGCCCGGCAGTGATCACAGTACGACCTGCCCAAAATTGACTCTCGCCTGGTTGTGCGGTCTATGACAACATTTAAAAAACTGCCCACCGCCGTTCCCAAAATAAATGACAACAATAGATAAAGAATCACAATAAAAGTCTATCAACCGCTAGTTACTAGATGCTAGACCCTAAACCCTAGACCCTAATCCCTATGGGGTACAACCGCCTTCGGTAATTTCTCCAACGCTTACACTTGCAGAACGCCAGCACCACACCCAATCGCCAACTCCGGAAGTCGCATCTTCTAAAGCGGCATAAAGGGCAACCTCGGAATTGTTTCCTGTTGAGCTTATTAAATACTGATATTCGTTTCCTACAGGATCAAAAGGAATAATTTTCAAATCGCCGGACGCTCTTAGGGAAGTCAATCCGCTGATAGAAGCGGGGCCGCTGGGGACAGGGAATAGACTATTTGCCGAAAAGTAGGAATTAAGAGCATTAGCAATTTGCCCTATATCGCTTTTTCTTGTAGCATCCCTTGCCTGTTTCTGACGCTTTGCCGGATTAATTGCCATCATAATTACTACCGCCAAAATTGCCAAAATCCCCATCACGATCAGAAGTTCGATAAGAGTAAACCCCCTGAGGGTAATCTTTAATTTTAAATTTTTAATTTTCATTGAATTTGTCAATAAATTTTCTAAAAATATTTTCTTATCAAAATATAATTTTTAAACACTTAGATTTCATTTTAAATTTCAAATTGAAAATTGAATATTTTTGCGGAGGGGCATTATTTCTAATATACCATTTTTGTTTAATCGTTTTTACTCTGTTAGACTAGTTTTTAAATGGTCAAAAAAATACTTACTTATTATTGGCCGTTCCTTGTAATACTCATTGTAATCTTCGCCTTCTTCGCCAGACTTTTTATTCCTCCGTCAATATTTGTAACCCCAGATTTTGGCCGAAGCGATGCTCTTCATTCAAATCTTACCGAAAAACTAATCCTGCAAAAGAGCCTTAAAAGCCTGAATGTTCCTCTCTGGGAAGATAGTATTGGTCAGGGTTATCCAATTTTTGCTGAGGGAATAATGGGTTTTTTTTACTTTCCTAATCTAATAATCTTTGGTCTATTACCATTTAATTTTGCCATACCTACAATGTATGCCTTTACCTTTTTGACATCATCTTTTTCAATGTATTACCTCATAAAAAAACTAAAACTCGGCATTCTAGCTGCCACAATCTCCGGCATATCTTTTGCCTTCTCCGCCTCGATGATCCTTCACGTCCAACATTATAACTTCATCCAATCAGCATCACTTCTGCCACTTCTAATCTTATGGCTTTTAAATTTTCTTGAAAAGAAAAACGCGACAAATGCCATAATTTGCTCGATTATCTTCTCTCAGGTAATTCTCGCAGGTTTTGTTCAGATCTTTGCATATATTACGATTATTTTTTTCGTCTTTACAATCTTCTTAACATATCTAAGAGAAAAACAAAGTCTTCAAAAAGCCGTCACTTCATACATAGCTATAGTTTTGTTCTCCATAACACTTTCTGCAATCCAAATTCTTCCTTCATACGAACTCACCAGATTATCAACCAGAAACTCTGGCGTTGACACCAAAAGCCTACTTGAAGCTTTTCCGCTGTCTCCAAAAAACTATTTCACTTTCTTAAATCCCTTTATCTTGGGCAAAACCTCAGATGGTTCCTATAACTCCACCCAATGGTCGAAGTACGGCGTTTATTGGGAAAACACAAGTTACATCGGTTTAATACCATTTGTCTTCTATTTTATCGGTCTATACTTTTTGTTTTTTAAACGTAAAAATCACATACTTTTGGCTGTTTTTGCAGCAACAATAATCGCTATTTTGTTATCTCTTGGCAAATATTCACCCCTCCACATAGCCTATTCTTTCCCACCGTTAAATTACTTTAGAGTCCCTGCCAGATTTATTCTGCTTGTTCAGTTTTTAACACTAATAACAGCTGCCTATGGAATTAAATTCTTCGTGGATAAGATACCAAAACGAAAAACCCCAATCCTTAAAATCATACTTGTCCTATTCATGACAGTAAACCTTTACTTCTATTGGTGGAATTACAACCCAATAGGCAAAACTAAAAATTGGTTAATGCCTCCAGAGCTGGCAAACTCGATAGAAAGAGGGGAAAACTGGCGTTTATTTTCTATTGACTCAAAACAATGGAATAGTGTATTTACAACCAAAGGCTGGCGAAATCAAGACGAAAACTATTACTTCTTCAGAAATTCTCTTGATCAAAATTTGAATTTACTTTACGATATCAGCCAATTTTCTCACTTTGAAACCCTGCCAACAAGAAGATACGATCTACAAAACTTGATACTTAAAAATTCAATAACAATAAAAGACGAAAAAATAAATATAGCCCAAAAAGCCAAAAATATTCTAAAACAATCAAATGTCAGATATTTAATTTCTCCTTACAAAATCGCATCAGAAGGATTCTCGCAAATCAAAAGTGTTAACAAAGACAACTTCATATTCTATTTATACGAACTAGAAAACCCCAACAGTCGTGCTAGTCTGTATTACGATTACAAATCGGTAAGAACCACTGGTCAATATACAAGTCTACTCGGAGAAATTGACCCCGTCAAAACCGTTCTTATAGAGAAAGTAGAAAACCTCGAACTGGAAAATGGAATGGGCTTGATATCAACAATTAGAATAGAAAATGGTTATCAATCTTTTAAAATTACCACAGACAAGCCGGCTATATTCGTAGTTTCAAACTCACCATATCCAGGATGGGAAGCAATAATTGACAGCAAAAAAACCACTATTTATCCCGCAAACATTAATTCTCAAGCAATAATCGTACCACAAGGAGAACACCGTGTAGCATTCGAATATAAACCGAAAAGCTTTATAATTGGCCTGATAACTAGCTCCGTGTCTTATATCTTTGCCCTCGTCTGGCTAGCAAGAAGAAAGTTAAAGTTCCTCAACAGGTTTATCAATACCTTTCTTCCGACTCATCTGTGATCTTTCAAAATATTCTTTTGCTTTATCGCTGTCGTCAAAACAAACGCTATAAACTTGACCCAAGCCTTCCCACGCCTGCCAATAAGATTCATCTGCCTTAACAATTGCTAAAAATAAATCCCTCGATTTCTCACAGTCTTTCTTCTCTAAGTAATAAATCGCCAGTCCAAACATAGAAACACGATTTTCGGGTAAAATCTCTAAACTATTTTCAAAATATTCCTTGGATTTATCAACATTACCGTGCTTTAAAAGCGCAAAAGCGTTGTCGGCAAAAACACCAGAATAAGTCGCTTTAATGTCATCCTCGAAAAAATTAAGGTATCTGTTTTTGACAACATCAAGTCTAAAATTAAGCTTGTCCAAACTCTGCAAAACTCTCCTGGAGGTTTCAGAATCGCCTGGTAAATCATCACGCCTGTAAAGCCTTTTGAGCATTCCTTGCTGAATCCATACATAATCAGCAGGAACTGAAATTGCCGAATAAGAATATATTGGAAATCTGTCATAGTTTATATCGATTAATTTGAAAACCGTATCAACATATTCTGTCCTGCCTTTTGTTAAAAAGTTCTCTGGAAAAAAAATTTCGGAATAAAACCTCTCAAGTTGTTTTCTGTAACTTTCGTGCTTCAACCTTCCGGTCAAGATAATTGGGGATTTATTGTTTATCCCATCAATGTAATATACATATTGAGTGTTAAAAGTAATTGTATCTCCTTGTAAAAAAATTATTCCAGGGGGATCGGCAGCAGTAAGAATATCCTTACCTAAAATTCCACCAACCTTATAATCCGAAAGGTCTGTTTTTGGCCAGTTTGTAATGAATAAAAAGAAAGGGAAAATCAAAAATACAGAGGAAAAAAGCAACTTCAAAAAACTTATATTACCAAGATGCAATTTTTTCATTAAATTAAAAATAAAGTCACGGATTCCAGCCATGCCAAAAAAAACGAATATCGCGAGGAACAAGTAGTTTATTAGCAAAAATCTTTCAGAAATACCCAAAAGAAGTGAGGTCAAAGGAGGGAAAGACGCGTACGCCAAAAAAAACGGGCCGCTAAAAAAAGCGCTAAGTAAAAAAAACCAGAACCATTCTCTTTTTTTTAAAAAAAGCCAAAAAATTCCCAACATAATCAAAATAACCCCAAAAACAGTAAAGTCAAAAAGAACCACTTTAAAGTACCAAAGAACTTGAACTAGTCGGGCAGGAGCAGAAAAACCAACAAGATCAGAAGAAGCAGTAAAAACCCCATAATCAGCCCTTGTAATCAGCTGCCAAAATCCCGAAAAATTTGAAGGGTCATCCCAATTAATGGGAGTTTTGCGTGAAGCGGCTATAAAAACGTAAAGATAAGGAACTATACCCAAAAGAAATAATCCAAACAACTTCAACAAATTTTTTAATTTTTCAAGTCTAAAGATCTTCAACCGAATAAATGCATATAAATAAGCCGGTACCAAAAGTAGAGAAGTATGATGGTGAAAAACCGCAAGACCAAAGAAAAACACACACAAATATAAGCTCTTTTTCCTATAAAAACTTGTAGAAATCCAAAAATAGTCAAACAAAAAAAACAAGGAGATAAGAAGTAAAATTATCATAAGTTGAAAAACCTCGGCAACGTGAGCATAAAACCAATACAAAGGTACAAAAGCCAAAACCAAAGAACCGGCAACCGATAAGATGAAATTCTTCAAAAGTCTAAATAGAAAAAAGCCCAAAAGCCCAACGCCAAATGCCATATAAACAGCCGAAACTAAGTTTGCCTTAAATGCAAAAGGGCCGATTGGTATTAATCTTGTTAAGATTGCACCAAGAAGGGTATTTAGAGGATAACCTGGCGGATGAGGAACACCTGCAAAAAAATAAGAGAGGATAATGTCGCCGGAATCTCCACCATAAACGTCACTTGCTACACCTCGAAAATAAAGGATAAAAACTATAAAAGAAATAAGAACAATAGCAAACAATCCGTACTTTTCAACTGAATAGACAGATTTCCTCACTTACTTTAGAATAAGTTTTAAAAAAGGGTTTTGCCAAAAACAATTCGTTTCACCAAAAATGAGTACTACCAAACCTCAATCGTACTTAAAATTTCCCCGAATCCGCTAATCTTAGCTTACGGCGTGCAACTACCTGATGTAATTTCTTGGGCTTTTCCAATTGCTGATTGCCAACACCATAGATAAGTACCTGTACTATCCGTAGTAGGATCTTCTAATACATCGTAGATTGAAGCCTCACTTGAATCACTCTCAACCGAATATGAATATTCGCCACCTGTCGGATCAGTTGGAATTTGCTTCAGATCTTGAGTTACTGTCAAAGCTGCCAAGCCTCCAGGCGTACCGCTAGTACCAAGATAATCACCTTGCCCTGGTGTTGTGTAATATGCCTGCAGAGCCGTTGCTATCTGTCCTATATCACTCTTGCGGGCAGCATCTCGTGCCTGTCTTTGTCTTTTTGCTGGGTTTACGGCAATCAAAACTGCGGCTGCTAAAATTCCCAAAATTGCAATAACGATTAAAAGCTCAATTAGAGTAAAACCTTTGAAAAATTTCTTTTGGGCAGAATTAATCACTAAAAATTACTCACCTCCTTCCGATATTTACTAATTTAATATCAATGCTATCTAAAACCAGTATTAAGGAATATATATTTATTTGTCAAGCATTAAACAACTAAAATGACGATGTCAGATTGTAAATCGGCAAAATAATCGAAAGCACTAAAATTCCTACACCCAGCCCCAAAAATACCAGAATCAAGGGCTCAAGAGCGGTTGTCAGGTTACGAATCGCAGTTTCACTTTCACCTTCAAAATAAATCGAAAGCCGCTGCAGCACTTCATCCATTTTACCGGTTTCCTCACCAACCCTGATCATTTGGGCAACAATCGGCGGAAAATCAGGATTAGCTGCTAGAGGCTGATATAAAGGAGTACCTCTTTCAACCCGGCCGATTGCAAAAAGTATTCCTTCTCTATAAGTAGGCGTTGCCAAAAGATCGGCAACAACCTTCAGGGCGGAAATAATCGGAATTCCGGTTGCAATTAAAAGTCCTAAAGTTCTGGTAAACTGGGCCAAAATTAAGGTTTTCCTGATTTTCCCCCAAATCGGCAAAATTAAAACAAGCCTTGAGATAATTTCTGCTCCTTTCTCTGTTTTGGAAAATACCCGTAAGGCATAACTTGCACCAAACCCCAAAAGAATCAAAAGCCACCAGAAATTACGCATAAAATTAGACAAAAATATTAAAATTTTAGTCGGTAAGGGCAAATTGGCTCCGATTTCCGTATAAAGACTGGTTAATTTCGGGATCACAAATATCATCATTACCGTAATCACAATAATCATAACCACGACCACGATAATCGGGTAAATAAAAGCGCCTTTTGTTTTTGATTTAAATTCTTTTTCCTTTTCCAGAGTATCTGCCAGCTTTATTAACACTTTATCCAAAACTCCTCCGGTCTCTCCGGCTTCGATTAGTTTTATATAGATAATATCAAACGCTCGAGGATGCTTATGAAGAGCCTGAGACAGGGCCATTCCACCTTCGACATCGGCAACAACCTCTGCTAAGATATTAGCAAATTTCTGGTTTTTGGCCTGTTTTTCCAAAATTACCAAGGCATCTGTTAAGGGAAGACCGGCAGAGATCATGGTGGAAAGTTCCCTTGTAAAGTTAACAATCTCATTAACGGTTACTCCACCAATCTTAGGCAGGGCATTGATTAGAGGCAAACCAATCTTTTCCCGCTTTTTGATTTCTATTGGGATTAAACCTTCTTTTCTTAAAGATTCAACCAAAGTCTTTTCATCAAAAACTTCAACTTCTCCGCTGAATTTTCTGGCGTTTTGATCCTTGGCAGTAAAACGGTAAAGGGCCATTAATGTATGCTAAATACTATTTTTCAAAATCGCTTTGTCCGGCAACCAATCGGTCCAGTTCCTCCGGTCTTAGGCTATAACTGCGGGCAACATCCAAAGATATACTTCCGGATCTAACTAAAAAGGCTAAAGAGGCATCCATTAAAATCATGCCTGCAGAACCGGAAGTTTGAATAATATTGTCAATCATATGAGTTTTACCTTCACGAATCGCAGTCTGTACAGCACCGCTTTGCAGTAATATCTCAACAGCAGGTACACGCCCTCCGCCAATCGCCGGAACAAGTCTTTGAGAAATTATGCCGGCAATACTGGATGCCAGCTGCATTCTAACCTGAACCTGCTGATTTTCCGGAAAAACGTCTATAATCCGGTCAATTGACTGGGCCGCAGAATTGGTATGAAGGGTTGCAAAAACCAAGTGCCCTGTTTCGGCAATAGTAATAGCAGAAGCAATTGTTTCGTAATCACGCATTTCGCCAACCAAGACCACATCCGGATCCTCACGAAGCGCGGATCTTAACGCCACTTCCCAAGAATGGGTATCAAGGTGCATTTCTCTTTGCGAAACCAGTCCTTTACCTTTGGGATAAACATATTCTATAGGATCTTCTATCGTTAAAATATGAACCGGCTTTGTTTGATTAATCTGATTAATTATTGAAGCAATTGTAGTTGATTTTCCGTGACCGGTTGGCCCGGTAACCAAGATAAAACCCTGGCGCATTTTAACAAAGTCATGGCAAATTCTGGGTAAGTTTAAATCTTCTATAGTTTTAATAAAAGCGGGAATCAGCCGCAAAGCCGCAGAAAGATAGCCTTTCTGAAAATAAGCATTAACCCTGAATCTGGCAACATCTCCCAAGGCAAAGGAAAAATCAATTTCCTTATTCACCATTAAAGTTTCTTTCTGTTCCGTAGATAAAAGTTCGAAAACCAAACTTTCGGCATCCTCCGGAGTTAAGGGTCCGGAAGAAATAGGCATTAATTGACCGTCTATTCTGATCACAGCCGGTGAACCAACAATTAAATGCAGATCCGATGCTTCTTTTTTAACAACTATTTCTAAAAAATCCTGTATAGACATTACTTAATCTTTAGTTTAATTTAAAAAACTCTAATCTTCAGCCACCCTCAAGACTTCCTCAATAGAGGAAATACCCTCAATTACTTTTAAAAAACCGTCCTGCTTCATGGTAATCATCCCTTCTTCTTTTGCTTGTTCCCCGATAGCCTGACTTGTTTCTCTGGCCAGTATCATTCTGGTTATTTTTTCCGAAACAACCAAAACTTCATAAATGCCGATCCTTCCCAAATAACCGGTATTATTACATTCTTTACAACCTTTACCGCTATAAAGCTGCGGGGGTTTTTTGGGATCAAAACTGTATAATTTTCCAAGTGTTTCTTTTATCTGGTTTAAAACTATCTCGGAAACCTCTTTGGGCACTTTGCAGGTATTGCATATTTTCCTGACGACTCTTTGGCCGACAATACAGGTAACAGTTGATGCAATTAGGTAAGGTTCGGCATGCATGTCCAACAGTCTTGGCAGGGCACCGGTAGCATTGTTGGTATGAATCGTAGAAAATACCAAATGCCCTGTTAAGGAAGCCTGAATTGCCAAATCAGTTGTTTCGGTATCGCGGATTTCTCCTACCATTATAATATTAGGGTCTTGCCTTAAAAATGAACGCAATCCGGAGGCGAATGTTAAACCGGCCTGTGTATTAATTTGAACTTGATTAACACCGGGAACCTGATATTCCACAGGGTCTTCCAAAGTCATAATATTAACTTTAGTTGAATTTAATTTGGAAAGAATGGAATAAAGCGAAGTTGTTTTTCCAGAGCCTGTCGGACCGCAAATTAAGATAATTCCATGCGGTCTGAGAATATTTTGTTCAAGATTATGAAGCGCATTGCCTCTTAAACCTAATTCAGGAAGCGTTGGCACTCCTCCTGTTTTTTTAAGAAGCCTCATAACAACTTTTTCCCCGTAAGCGGTAGGCATTGTCGAAAGTCTAAGATCTATTTCCTCCTGGCCGACTTTAAAGTTAAATCTGGCATCCTGGGGAAGACGCTTTTCGTCAATTTTCATATTTCCCAATATTTTAATTCGCGAAACAATAGCATCATGAATTCTTCTGGGTAAAATCAGCTTTTCGTGCAAAATACCGTCGATTCTATAGCGAATTCTGGTTTCGTTTTCCAATGGTTCAATATGAATATCCGAAGCGCGTACTTTAATACCATATTCAAGTAAAGTTGAAACTATTCTGGCAACCGGAGCTTCACCAATCACCCCACTAACACTGCTTTCGGGAATAAAAGCGGATGCTATGGACGGTGCTGCTTCTTTTAAGGCTTCGCCAACCTCAAAAGAAAGACCGCGGGTATATTGTTCGGCAATTGCTCTGGTTATTGAATCTGCGGTAGCAATATACGGTCTAACACTAAAACCGGATTTTTTCTCGATAAACTCAAGAACCTGTAAATCCAAAGGATCTACCATTGCAACAGATAAAGTTTCGCCTTCTTTGGCAATTGGAATTACAATAAACCTTTTAGCAACTTCTTCCGGTAGAAAAGCTAATACTTCCGGTGAAATCGGCTGCTGGTCCGGAGCAACGTAAGGTACGCCGATAATGTCCGCTTTAGCCTGGGCCAGCTGTTCGTTATTAACCCAGCTCATTTGGGATAAGATTTTCTCAGCACTTTCCTGCCTTCTTTTGGCTTCGTTTTTAATGAAATTAAGCTGCTGGGGAGTCAATACTCCGCGTGAGGCTAAAATATCCTCCAGAGAAGATGCCTTTTTGTCGCTGTCTTCTGCTTTTGACTTTATTATTTGGGCAGTTATAGTCATCTATTGAATATGGGTTTTATTAAAATTACATTTATCCGGGATAACTTTCCCAAACACCATTCTGATTGGAATTATAGAAATCCCGCTCTATTCTGATCATAACAAATCAGGATAGTAAATTGAAATTCTTAAGTACATAAAGTTAGAATGAATTAATTAAAGTTAGATAACTTATTTAAAAACTTAAGAAAAGATAATTTAAAATCCAATGAATATGTCTAACATTCAAAGTTTTCTTATCTTGGGAAATCCAATAAATACCAGGTTAGAAACGCAAAAAATTGCTTCAATTTATAAAATCAACTTAAAAAAAATATCAACGGATGTTACGTTAATTTCTGTCAACGAAAAAAGGCAAGAGATTTCTATAGATCAAATTCGTGACCTGAAAAAAAATATTTTTCAAAAACCGCAAGAGTATACAGTAAAATTTATAATTATTGACCAAGCCCAAAAATTATCTCAAGAAGCCCAAAATGCAATTTTAAAAATTCTGGAAGAACCGCCAAAACATGCAATAATTATTCTGGAAGCTTCAAATAAAGAAAACTTGCTTCCGACAATAAGATCCAGAGTTCAAATAATAAATAAGTTTAATATCAACGACAAGATTCCATTCGATCTTTTAAATTACGAAAATTATAGTCTGGATAATGCGCTTTTAGAAATCAATAAAATCGATAATCCCTCAGACTGGCTAGACCAACAAGTTATTGGGTTATATAAAAAAATAATTGCAGACCAGAAAAAATTTACAAATGCATCTCATATTTCCCGTATATTAAGTTTGATCGAAGAATGTATCAACATCAAAAAAATGGTAGAGGCAAATGTTAATCCCAAACAGGTAATGTCCAATTTTATATTCAAACTTAAAATTAATTACTCTTAACAAAACTCTTATTACTAAAATACAGCCTCAAAATCGCTTGTACTTAAAACTAATGATCTGATAGAATAGATGGAATGGATTTGGGCAGAAAACTTTCTACAGGCTTTGTGCTATGTAATTTACCCTTATGAAAGATAACTCGTATACAGCCAAAGATATCCAGGTTTTGGAAGGCCTTGAACCTGTCCGTAAAAGACCGGGTATGTATATCGGCTCAACCGATATTCATGGGTTACATGAACTGATTAAGGAAATAATCGACAATTCCGTTGATGAAGCGCTGGCTGGTTTTGCTAAAAATGTCCATATAGTTCTGGGAAACGACAATAAAATAACCGTGATTGACGATGGTCGGGGAATACCTGTCGAACCTCACCCAAAAGTAAAAAAATCCTCGCTTGAAGTTAGCATGACCATGCTCCATGCCGGGGGAAAATTCGGTCAAGGTGCTTACAAAGTTTCCGGAGGACTGCATGGTGTTGGGGCATCGGCTGTAAACGCCTTATCTGAATGGATGAGGGTAGAAATCAGACGCGATAATAAAATTTATGCACAGGAATATAAACGCGGCAAACCGCAAACTAAAGTCCAAATACAAACAACCACTCTTATTCCAAATTTTATAATTAAACCAAAAACAGGCACAACAACTGTTTTTATACCAGACAAATCAATATTTTCTGTAATTAAGCCTGAATTTAAAACCATTGCCAAAAGAATCAAGGAGAGAGCATATCTTGTTGCAGGCTTGTTTTTCCATCTTTACGACTTAAGAGAAAACCTGCAGGTTCATTATTATTTTGACGGAGGGATCGAATCTTTGGTTCGACACCTGAATAAAGACAAAACTGTAGTCAACGAAAAACCTTTTTATGTAAAACGGGACTCTAACGGCATTCTGGTTGAGGCTGCATTCCAATACAATGAAGGTTATACGGAAACCCTAGAATCATTTGCCAATGTTATCAATACACAGGAAGGCGGAACTCATTTAACGGGCTTTAGAATGGCCTTAACACGGGCAATAAACGATTACGCGCGCAAAAATGGCTACCTTAAGGAAAAAGAGGACAACCTGACAGGTGAAGATATGCGCGAGGGTTTAACTGCAGTTATTGCCATTAAAATGAATTCCGAAACTCTGCAGTTTGAAGGGCAGACAAAAGGCAAACTGGGAAATGCCGAGGTACAGCCGCAAGTGGCTCAAGTTGTCAAAGAAGGCATA
>Ga0155809_144_pt1 | contig 18872 bp, 12 predicted proteins | sample RifCSPlowO2_01_FD_107463 | JGI IMG/M metagenome (GOLD analysis project Ga0155809, IMG submission 107463) | Candidatus Curtissbacteria bacterium RIFCSPLOWO2_01_FULL_37_9
ATTGATGAAACATTTGATGTTCCTCCTTGCACTTATACTCAAAAAGGACTTGAAAAACTCAAGAAAGAAGGCAAAAGGGTCGGTTATCTCCCACCCGAAGTCGCAACGCAAGCAGGGAGACATAAATTGGGTGAAATGTACCCGGAAATGGGTAGCTACAGTGTACAAGAGGGTAACCCTGTAACAAATGATTACAGTCCCTCCGGCTGGTTTGATTATGAGGTTTCAATTAACGCTCCGTACCTTGATACTACGGAAGACCAACTTCTTGAAAGGACGAGGGAAAACGGCAGAAAATTATTAAGCCTGAACCAGTATATTGTTGCATTCCAGGACAGCAAACTATTTACAGATCATTACTTAGATGAAAAAAGCACATGGGTCCGCGTTGCTTCGCGCCACGACGGCCGCATGGTCAACGCCCTCGTCAACGGTGATGGCTACCTGCTCGTCCTTGCGGATCTGAAGCCTGACGTTCACTTTCCGAACTTTGGCGGCCGTTCCTCGGGAGTGTAAAAGCTTAAAGCTTTGATACTTTTCTCTTTTAATCCCTTTAAACTTTAATCTTTTTGCGATATATTGCTTTTGATAGTAGGTTAATGAACTCAAGTCCACGGATTTGAGTCACCGAAATCCTTGATTTTCAAAAAAGCTGCCGGAGTCCAGGTGTTTACGGATGCCTGGAGTGTGCAGTTGAAAAGCAAGACACTCCGTGCCTTTGCGCTAGTGGAGATGCTTGGGGTTTTCCTTGGCTCGCTCCCGGATAAAATTCAGCAGCGAGAGCAATCAAGCTGCGGTGTCTATAGATGGTGCATGGCGCAGATTAGTTGCTTCGCGCAACGACGGCCGCATGGTCAACGCCAACGTCAACGGTGATGGCAACCTGAACGTCAATGCGAATCTGAAGCCTGACGATCACAATCCGAACATTGGCGGCCGTTCCTCGGTAGTGTCTTGCTCATCTTTTAGAGGGAGCGTTTCCAGCCGCCCAGCATGCGGCCGATTTCCAGAATACTTTGCTCAAGGGCAATGTACTTTCTGTTATCGAGAGCATTTGTGTCCTTGGCAAGTCTTAGTAGAATTTTCAGAAGATTTACATTGACAATCGCTTTTTCCAAAATGGGTAATTTGCGTTCTTTCGTAGCATAGCCTGCAAAAATCACATACTCAATGGTTGCTAAAGTCACTTCATCAATCTTTTGACCAAGTGTAAAGCGCTTGGTTTTAGGAAAGAGCAATAAAATGTCACTCAGATTTTTGTAAAAATCATAAAGCCTGGCAAAAATCGGGATATCGAGGCTAAAAGGTTCGGGGGGGGGGCATTGTTATTAGTTCAAAGTTTAGAAATCAAAAATTAAAGTTGTGGAAAGTTCTCAATTTCATTCGAACAATAATATTTATACTTCGAGCTTATCGAGAAGTTCCTATTCCAGCTTAATATCAATTGAAAACATTTTTCAAGCATGGGAAGAATTTAAAAAGGGAAAGTGCAAAAAACTTGATGTACAGGTTTTTGAGAGAAACCTCGAGGATAATTTATTTCTACTTCACGCGAGACTAATAAACAAAACATACAAACACGGCAAATACATGGAATTTTATGTCAGCGACCCCAAAAGAAGACATACCCACAAAGCGGAAGTTGCAGATAGAATAGTCCACCACCTTTTGTATAAATACCTTTACGGAGTTTTCGACAAAACTTTTATTTACGATTCATATTCATGCAGGTTAGATAAAGGTACTCACAGAGCAGTCAGGCGGCTAGAAAGGTTCACAAGAGGCGTCAGTAAAAACTACACGCAAGATTGTTGGGTGCTGAAATTGGACATTAAGAAGTTTTTTGCCTCTGTTGACCATGAAATTTTAAAAGAGCTTATAAAAACTAAAGTTAAAGATCGAGATATCTTTTGGATAATTGGTGAAATAATTGATAGTTTTTATACGGGTCATTCTCGGCTAGACCGAGAAGCAGATCCTCGCGTATGCGAGGATGACAAAGAAGAAAATACAAATAAGGGTATTCCCCTTGGTAACTTAACAAGCCAAATTTTTGCCAATATTTACCTTAACGAACTTGACCAATTCATAAAACATAGATTAACAATTAAGTATTATCTCCGCTACGCCGACGACTTTTTACTGTTAAATCAAAGCAAAACAGCTTTGCTACACTGTTTTAAAACAGTAAAACAATATCTTGGAAACAATCTTGATTTAGAAATTCATCCCAATAAGACCTGTTTTTGCAAACTTTCATGGGGAATAGACTTTTGCGGTTATATTGTTTTACCGCATTATATTTTGCCAAGAACCAAAACAAAAAGAAGGATAATTAAAAAAGTCATAAAAGGAAATATTTCAAACCATTCATTGCAATCGTATCTTGGTTATTTTTCTCACGCCGACTCTTGCCGTTTGCAAAAAGACTTGATAAGCATATATTTTTTTACTTCCCTGCTATAATTTCAGATGAAATTACATGAACATTGAGAATATAATTTATCCAAAGTGAAATCAGGCGAGCTTCGGCAAAAATATTTGAAGTTTTTTGAGGATAGAGGTCATAAAATTATTCCTTCGGCTTCTCTTGTTCCACCGGAATCTGTCGAGCTTGCCGGCACGCAAAGAGTCCTTTTTACCACTGCGGGAATGCATCCATTAGTTCCCTATCTTTTGGGTCAACCTCATCCTGAGGGCAATCGTTTGGTTAATGTCCAAAAGTGTCTTAGAACTGACGATATTGATGATGTCGGCGACAGCGTCCATAACACCTTTTTTGAAATGCTTGGCAACTGGTCACTCGGTGATCCTGCCTCGCCTGCCCGCTCCGACGGATCGAGGCGAGACGGCATCGGTCTTGGCGGGTACTGGAAAGAAGAGGCAATTTCCTGGTCATATCAATTTTTGATAAATGAATTGAAGCTTGATGCCAAAAGAATATATGTTTCTGTTTTTGCCGGGGATAAAGATGCTCCATTTGACGAAGAATCATATCAAGTCTGGAAAAAGTTAGGTGTGGGTGAAAACCGCATTTATAAATACGGCAAAAAAGAAAATTGGTGGGGGCCGGTTGGCCCGATTGGTCCATGCGGTCCCGACACCGAAATGTTTTATGATACCCAACCCTTTAAAGGAGACTCCTTGAAAAGGGGGCCAGCTGAGGATTCAGAAAGATTTGTGGAGATTTGGAATGATGTTTTTATGGAGTACGACAAACAAACAGATGGATTATACAAACCCCTTTCTCAAAAAAATGTCGACACCGGCATGGGTCTTGAGCGGATGCTCATGGTCTTGAACCATGCGCCTACTATTTATGAAACTGATGTTTTTCTACCGATTGTAAAAAGGATCGAGGACTGGTCAGGCGTTTTTAATCTTAAATCGGCCCGTATTGTCGCTGATCACTTGCGTGCCTCTGTCTTTTTAATCGCCGATGGTGTCATTCCGTCCAACGTTGAGCGCGGCTACATTTTGCGCCGTCTGGTAAGAAGAACGATTCGTCATGCCGCGTTTCTCAAGATCAAACAAGACTTTTTCGAAGAGTTAGCCAAAATAGTTATCAAAATCCATGGCAGCTTTTATCCGAAACTCGAGGAGTTTCAAAAATCAATTTTTGAAGAGCTCAAAGGCGAGGAAGAGAAGTTCAAAAAGGCTCTTGCAGCCGGCATAAGACAATTTGAGAAAATCAAAGGCGAAATTTCCGCCAAGGCCGCTTTTGATCTTTACCAGAACTTTGGATTCCCTATTGAATTAACTATCGAGCTCGCCGCCGAAAACGACAAAAAAGTCGATATTGGAGGCTTTAAAAAAGAGCTTAAAAAACATCAGCAGTTATCACGTGCTGCTGGCCAAAAAACAAAAGGCGGTTTGGCCATCCAATCAGAACAGGCTGCCAAACTGCATACAGCCACTCATCTTCTTCATCAGGCTTTGCGTGATGTTTTAGGTCGACACGTCCATCAAACAGGTTCCCACATTACCGCAGAAAGGCTAAGGTTTGATTTCTCTCACTCCCAAAAAATGACAGAGGGCCAAATTGTAAAAGTTGAAGAAATTGTTAATGGTAAGATAAAGGACAATTTAAAAGTTTCCAAAGAAATCATGCCTAAAAAATCTGCGGATGAAATCGGCGCGATTGGGCTTTTTGCTGAAAAATATGGCGATTTAGTCAATATTTATTTCATAAGTAAAACCGGCAAAATTGAGGATGCTTACTCTAAAGAATTCTGCGGCGGGCCTCATGCAAATTTGACTAATTCTTTAGGTTTTTTTAAAGTTATAAAAGAGGAATCAGCCGGAGCCGGGATTCGTCGAATATATGCTACAATAAGTTCTAAGAAAGGCAAAAATTAGTGGATCCAACTGCCCCAGAAGATAATACATTACCCCAAGGAAGTTCAGAACCACAAAATCCTATCCAGCCAGGCCAGTTTGTAGTTGCCGAGCAGAAAACTACAGATCAAAGTTCTGCTGTTCCGAATGCACCGTCGCAACCCCAAACGCAATCTGCTTCTCCTTTCCAAACACCGGACCAACTTTTAAGTAAAATTACCCAGGAAGCGGGGGGATTAACTGCACAGCAAAAGACAACAAATCCATTAGTGAATATACCGCCTCTGGAGCAGTCTATTAAACCTTCTCCTTTGCCGGAACAATCAACATTGTCTCCACTTGAGTCAAATGCGCAATTGCCCCAGCAGCCCGAATTGAATCAATCCTCAGTGCCGGACCCAAAAATTCCAGAACCCGTAAATGCTCAATCGAACATAACTCCAACATTAGAAAACAACCAGCCTGATCCGGCACCTTATACCCCGCCTCAGGCTAATAATGTTGAAAATATTCCCGAAGAAGGAGGATCTTCAAAACTCGATAAAATGAGATTAATCGCAATTGTCACCGCAGCTGTACTTCTTTTGGCGATTATTGCCGCTATAGTCTGGTTTTTTGTGCTTGGTAAGAAAGGTGAACCTGTAAAAACAGAAGTTGATATTAACCAACAAGTAGAAGAACCTCCTTTAATCCCAAAACGCATAAATGACGGTTTTGGAGACCTGCCTGAAGCAACCAGTGAGGCAACTACCCCAGCAGAATTATCGCCGGAAGATTTATTACTCTTAGAATAACAACCCGATACTAGTAAGTTTTAAATTGCATAACTTAAACTTAATCTGATCAATAACCACTTAATTTATATCTATTAGTTTTCTGTACATATCCTTATCCATTATCAATGGTTATTAGACGGGTAAGCTGGGCTGATATATAATTGTTTTCAGTTATGGGAGTTGGGAATTTACTTTCAAATTTATTAAAAAAAGAAAAAATAGACAAAACCTGTTTTCTTTCCCTCATTCTTCAACCTGATAAAGTAACGGCAATAATTTGGGCTTTTAATCAGGAGCAGGTTGATATTTTAGGACATTATACGAAATCAATCGGTAATATTGATAACTTGGTGCATCAGTCAGCAGAAGCTATCGACAAAGCAGCCAGTATTGCCCAGAATGATGTTTCCAAGGTAACTTACGGTTTAAGCCAAAATTGGCTGGAAGAAGATGGAAAGTTGACGAAAGATACTTCCAGATTGCTCAAGAATTTATCCGAAGATTTGGATCTTGATGCTCAGGCTTTTATCCCGTTTTCTGCGGCTGTGAATCACCTGCTAAAGATTGAAGAATCCGTAACGCCGCGGGCAGTTCTCGTTGGATTATTTGAAAACTTTTGTGAAGTACACTTAGTTGAAAATAACAGTGTCATTAAATCAAAGTCTTTCAAGGCAAAAGTTAATATCACAAATGTTAAAAATCTGATTACCCAGTTAAAGAGTCCTTCAAAAGATTTACCAGCAAGAATTGTTGTTTATGGCAGCACATCGCCTGATATCATAAAAAAAACTACCTATGAAGATTGGCAGGACATTTTCGAAAATGAACCTAAAATTGATATTATGGATAGCCTTAAATTGAGTCAGGCAGTGGCATCTGCACAAGCAGCGGATATTCTTGGCTATGAACCAACTTTATTGGAAAAAGGAAAGATCAATACATCAAAAGCCCCGCCGATAAGTAATCAACTAGGTTTTGTAGAAGGAGAAGATATTCTGCTTGATAGCCGCAGTGATATTGGGAATATTGATAAACCGGAGGATTCTTCAGAAGAAACAGAACCTGCAGAAAATAGCCCGAAAATAGAAAGTGAAACTTTTCCCCATACAGCACCAACAGCTGATGATTTATCGCCTGACATAAGATATAGCCCAAAAACAGATCAGGGAACAAATGATGAAAATCAAATAACTAAAACCGCAGTTGCGCAAAGAGCTGGCATTACGGAAGATTTAGTCTCAATCGGCTGGTTGCCTAATTTATTGAAATTAATCGGCCAAAGAAAATTCGCTAAAAAGATGATTTTTGGCTTAATTGGCATAGTATTAATTTTAATTGTTGGTACATTTGTTGGAGGACAGTTTTTAACATCGGCAGAGGTGATTATTAAAGTGAAGTCTGATGCCCAGGAAAATAATTTTACAGCCCAAGTTTTAGCTGATAATTTTAGTGAAGGCAGTCAAAAGATTTCGGGAGCGGAACTTACAAGTACCCAAAGCGGTTCCCAAAAAGCTGTGGCCACCGGGTCCAAAAAGCTGGGCGAAAAAGCCAAAGGCCCGATTACTGCATTTAACTGGACTGTTACACCTGTCGCATTTCCAAAAGAAACTGTAATTATTAGCAAAAATGGCCTTAAATTTATTTTGGATTCGGATGTAAAAATTGCTTCAAGAAGCGCTTCGATTCCTGGACAAAGCAACACAGGTGTAACCGCTGTCGAATTTGGTCCAAGCGGTAATGTTTCCAGCGGTACTGATTTTACAATTCAAGGTTATGATGAGCTGCTTTATTCCGCCCGTAGCGATTCTGCGTTTTCAGGCGGTGATGAAAAACAGGTAACAGTGGTTTCCCAGGAGGACCTGGATGGATTGAAGAAATCACTTACACAAACACTTTCCGATAAAGCTAAAGCATCTCTTATGGAAAAAGCCAACGGACGAAAAATCCACAGTGAGGCAATTATTGTCACAGTAAAAAATTTACGGTTTGATAAAAAAGTTGACGAAGAAGCATCTTTGGTAAATCTTGAGATGGAGGTTGTGACATCATCAATAGTCTATGACCAGGTAAACCTGAGAAAATATTTGGCAGAGTCGTTAAAAGATCGAGTTTCCAATGATTTGGAAGCTAGAGGCGAAGATATTGATATATTAGAAACTTCTGCAAAGATAAACGATAATATATTGGTATTATCCGGCAGATTTAGGGCAAAAATTGTGCCTAAATTCGACCTTACACAGCTAAAAGACAAAATAGCCGGCAAAAGCGTCAAGGAATCCAGGTCAATAATAAAAGAAAACACTGATGTTGGCGAAGTAGAAGTAGATTTTTCTCCGAGTATATTTTTAACAAATACTCTACCCAGAAACAAGGATAAGATTAATATTAAGGTCGAAGCGATTTAAATGGCACTCGCAATTTATATTAAAACTTTTCCAAAATCAAAAACCTCATGGTGGAATAAGCCTAATAAGTCCCGTGACAGGTTTTTTTTTATGGTTATTACTATTTTTGGCTTATCTTCAATCATTTTCGCTGTCTGGCCGATTCTAATTTGGCAGTTTGTAACTTTACCGCGATTAACCGGTGGTGTCGAGAGTCTGCCGATTCCTCAAAGTCAGGTACTTTCAGTGCAATCATCGTTAGCCAATAGTGTTCAAGTTGCCAAGGATCCGGACGGATTTTCTTATTTTCTTCCAATAAATAATCCGAATCAAAATGACAATAATTCAATAGCCTCAAATGAATCCGGTGAAGTTTCAAAAATCCCAATTCCCGAAGAATTTTATATTTCAATTCCCAAATTAAAAATTAATGAAGCTAAAGTGAAAGTAAACAGTTTGAATTTTTATAATTATTTGGCCCATTTTCCCGGTTCCGCTTTACCTGGTGAGGTGGGTAATTCATTTATTACCGGACATTCTGTTTTGCCACAATTTAATGATCCTGACAATTACCGGACAATTTTTACGAAGCTTTCGGATCTGGAAGTTGGTGACGATATAGATGTAAAGATAAGGAATCGTAGATTACGCTTTGTTGTTCAGTATGCTAAGATTGTTAATCCTCATGACCTAACCGTGCTTTCTCCGATTTCCCAAAATGGACGTAACTTAACTTTAATGACATGTGTCCCGCCCGGTACTAACACAAAAAGATTGGTTGTAATTACAAGTTTAATTTGATCGCTTAAAGTTATAATTTTAAGATTAGCCGGTATTGGTATAAAAAACACTTTGCAAAATTGAAATAATGATACTGGGTATTGATCTTGGTCAAAGAAAAACCGGACTGGCGATTTCCCAAGGAAAATTTGCTACTCCGTATAAAACGCTAAGTCATTTGTCGTTAAATGGCGCTATTTTTAAAATCGTCGAAATTTGTGATGATCAAATGATAACTAAAGTAATTGTTGGGTACGTTGAAGGCAAAATAAAATCATATTTTACAAGGTTTGCCAAAGAGCTAAAAAAACACAGGCCTAATCTTGATGTTATACTTTGGGATGAAACTTTAACATCCCAGCAAGCTCGCAGCAGCATGATTGAACTAGGAATATCTTCCAAAAAAAGAAAAGCTCACGAACATCAGAAAGCAGCCTGTATAATTTTACAAAGTTTTTTGGATAGTCTATGATTAAAAAATTATTGGCTCCGGTTCAAGCATGGATACTGCTACAGGGAAAGTGTGTTGGTTGTGGTAAGAAATTATCTCTCGGACATAAAATTGAGCGGGAAGATAACAGCCAAAAAGTTATTTGTTCTTGCGGCCGGACGTTTATTTTCGATAAAAGAAATGGGAAATACCGCCGGGCTGATTTTTCGGAGGTTAAAAGTTGATAAAGAAAAAATTCCACGTTTTTATAATAGTAATCATTATATTAATATTGGCTCCCTTGGCATTAAATAAATATTATAATTTTTTGCTTGAGCCAAATTCATCTGATGCTGGCGATATCATATTTATAATTAATCCTGGTCAGTCGGTTCCCCAAATCGCTCAAAATTTAGAAAAATCCGGTCTTATTAAAAATGCATTTGCTTTTAAACTGCTGATATCCCAGATGGGTATCGGCAAAAATATTCAGGCAGGCGATTTTCGAATATCAGCTAATCTTTCTTCCCGCGATATTGCCGAAGAATTAACTCATGGTGCCATCGATATCTGGATTACCTTACCAGAGGGTATACGAATTGAGGAACAGGCTCAAAAGCTCCAAGAAAAATTACAATTTTCTCAAAATGATATTTTTCAATTTGATAAAAACGAATTCATTAAACTAGCCAAGGAGGGTTATATGTTTCCCGATACATACCTAATACCCAAGGATGCGACTGCCGAATTTGTATTTAATAAGCTAATGGACACTTTTGAACAAAAAGTTGATATAAATATGTTAAAAAAAGGCAGTGAAAATAACTTAACCGAACATGAGATTATCATATTAGCATCTATTATTGAAAGAGAAGGTAAATCTGACCAAGATCGTCCAATTATCGCGGGGGTGTTGATGAACAGAATTAAGGCAGGCTTGCCTTTGCAAGTTGATGCGACGGTTCAGTATGCTAAAGGTTATGATGCGAGTAATAACAGCTGGTGGCCTCAAATCTCGCAAATAGATTATCAGGCTGTTAAATCTAATTATAATACTTACCTTTATTTAGGTTTACCGCCCGGACCAATAAGTAATCCCGGATTAGAATCAATTCGGGCAGCAGTTCAACCGGAGAATACGGATTATTTCTATTATTTACATGATTTAGACGAAAAAGTTCATTTCGCAAAAACAATCGAAGAACATAATCAAAATATTCAAAAATATCGCTAAAGCACTACCGGATTGACAAACTTATTAATAGATGATATAAACTAAGTTAAATTACACCCATTAATGGGGTACTTTTGGTACCTTTTATTTTTGTTGTGTTTTTAGTTCCTGTGAATTATCCCAATAAAACGTCTTTTCATTATTAACCAAATCTTTTTTTCCGTCAGTTGCGGGTAATCGATGACGTTATGATGATTATTGGTTTACTAGTGGTAATCTTAAACATTACTAGAAAGTAAAAAATTAGTGTCAAAACGCATATTTTGGGGAAAAATCAAAAATATTAATTTGCCGTCCCTGGATTTAATAGAAGTCCAGAGGGAATCTTTCAAAGATTTTTTGGAAACCGGGATTCCCGAAATATTAGAAGAAATATCTCCGGTTGATGATTTTACCGGCAAGAATTTTACATTAACATTTGGTAATTATAGTTTCGGAAAATCTAAATATTCTCCGGAAGAAGCAATTGAAAAAGGGGTAACATACGATTTACCTGTTAAAGTAGAAGCACAAGTCATCAACAAACAGACCGGTGCCAAAAACACTCAAGAAGTTTTCTTGTGCGATCTCCCAATGATGCTTCATAAAGGCTCTTTTATTATCAACGGTATTGAAAGGGCTGTTGTTAGTCAGCTGGTGCGGGCGCCCGGTGCCTATTATTCTGCAGAAGTAGAACCTTTAACCGGCAAAGTTCTTTATTCCTGTGAGATCAGACCTATGAGGGGTTCATGGCTGGAATTTGCTATTTCCAAAAATGATATTTTAACCGTGAAAATCGACAGGCGTAGAAAATTTCCCGTTACTACATTTTTGCGTGCGATCGGTTTTTCTGATGATCAATCGATCAACAAATTATTTGAATTTATTAAAGACGAAAATTCAAAAAAGTTTCTTGAAAATACATTTATGAAAGACCCAACATCTTCACAGGAAGAAGCATTACTGGAAATTTATCGAAGAATGCGTCCCGGTGATCATGTCATATTAGACAACGCTAAAAGCTTGATTGAAAATATGTTTTTGAATCCACGCCGATATTCATTAGGTAAAGTCGGCCGATATAAAATCCAGAAACGCTTAATGAAAATTAAGGATAAAATTGCTTATGCCAAAGAAGAAGATCAAAACAGTCAGATACTTACCCCTTCCGATTATGTTGCCGCCATTGTTTATCTTTTTGAACTTATTGCCGGTAACGGTCGGATTGATGATATTGACCATCTGGGTAACAGACGGGTCAGACGTGTCGGGGAGCTGGTAGCCCAAAACGCTTTCAGAGTAGGTATTTTACGACTCGAGCGTGTTATTAAAGAAAGAATGAGTTTGACTCCGACAGATATAGTTCCTTCTCCGGCTTCATTAATCAATGCCCGGCCTATAATTTCGGCAATTAACGAATTTTTCCGTTCTTCCCAGCTTTCGACAATTTTAGATCAAGCGAATTCGTTATCAGAACTTGATAATCTTAGAAGACTTACTGTTATGGGAACTGGTGGAATTGCCAGAGAAAGGGCGGCTTTTTCCATTAGGGATATCAATCATTCGCAGTATTCCAGGATATGCCCGATCCGCTCTCCGGAAGGTCCCAATATCGGGCTAGTAACCTATTTGTCGTTATATTGTCGGATCAATGAATTTGGTTTTCTGGAAGCACCTTACAGAAAGGTTATTAAATCAAAAAACGGTAAATCACAGGTGACTGATGAAATAGTTTATTTGGCAGCGGATGATGAAGAAGATTATTATATAACCCATGCTCAAATTTCTATTGATGAAAATGGATTTATTCAAGACGAGAGGGTACCGGTTCGTTACAAGAGCGAGTTTACTACAGTTGCGCAATCATTAGTTAATTTTATCGATGTTGTTCCCAGGCAAGTTGTTGGTACTTCCGCATCATTAATTCCATTTTTATCCCATGACGAAGCTAATCGTGCACTAATGGGAACGCATATGCAGTGTCAAGCTGTTCCTTTAATTAATCCCGAAGATCCAATTGTCGGGACAGGCATGGAAGCAGTGGTCGGTGATAATTTGCAGGATGTTGTACACAGTCCAGTAGAAGGAAAAATAACATATGTTGACAGTAAAAAAATTGTAATCAAAACATCCCCAAAGCAGGATACAAGTCATAATAAATCTCAAAATGGAGAAATAGTCTTTCCTATTCAGAAATTTACCAGATCTCCGCAAAGTACCTGTCATTCTCAAAGGCCCAAGATATTAATCGGCCAGAAAGTTAAAAAAGGCGATATTTTGGTGGATGGTTCATCTACGGAAGGCGGAGAGCTCGCTTTAGGGAAAAACCTGCTTATAGCTTATATGAGTTTTGACGGTTTAGGTTATGAAGACGCGATTGTCATTTCTGACCGGCTTTTCAAGGAGGATATATTAACTTCAATCCACATTGAGGAACACGATATTTCTGTTGTTGAAACTAAACTTGGTCCGGAGGAAACCACACGTGATATTCCGAATGTTTCCGAAGAAGATTTAGCGAATTTAGATGAAGATGGCATTGTGGTTGTTGGCGCCGAAGTTGGCCCAAATGATATTTTAGTAGGCAAAATAGCTCCTAAAGGTGAGACGGAACTGACAGCAGAAGAAAGATTGCTGCGAACTATTTTTGGTGAAAAAGCCCGTGAAGTCCGCGATACCTCTTTAAGGATGCCTCATGGTGAAAAGGGAACTGTTATTGGTGTAAAGATTTTATCCCGAGATAAGGGGGATGAACTCGAGCACGGGGCATTGACGAAAATTTTCGTTAAGATTGCTCAAATCAGAAAAGTCGTAGTCGGTGACAAATTAGCCGGAAGACACGGTAACAAGGGAGTAATTTCAAAAATTGTTTCATCATCTGATATGCCGTATTTGCCTAACGGCCAGCCGGTTGACATAATTATTAGCCCTCTCTCGGTGCTTTCAAGGATGAACCTTGGCCAGCTTTTGGAAACTCATCTTGGGTGGGCTGCTCATGTTAAGGGTTTTAAAGTCGCTCTGCCCGTATTTGAATATATTTCCGAAGATCGAATAATCGATGAGCTTGAGTCTGCCGGTCTTCCTTCATCCGGAGCGACAACCCTATATGATGGCAGGACGGGTTTACCATTTGATAGACCGATTGTTGTCGGCTACAGCTACATTATGAAGCTTATCCATATGGTTGAAGATAAAACTCATGCCAGATCGACCGGTCAATATTCTCTTATTACTCAACAGCCTTTGGGTGGTAAAGCTCAAATGGGTGGCCAACGATTAGGGGAAATGGAAGTATGGGCGCTGGAAGCATACGGTGCTGCCTATACTCTTCAGGAGATGTTGACTATTAAATCTGACGATGTCGTGGGCAGAGCCAAAGCTTTTGAAGCCATTATTAAAGATATGGAAATTCCTCAAGCATTAATACCGGAATCATTCAAAGTTTTAGTCAAAGAACTAAATAGTTTAAGTCTTAATGTTCAGACTATCGGGGCAAAAACCATTGAAGAGGCAAAAACTATACCACTGGATGAAACTGAAGTACAAACTGTTAAAGAATTTGCTGCTGTTTCCGGCAGTGAAAATATTCTTAGTAAGAAAGATATTGTAGGCATAAATCGTTCTATGGAGATAGAAAGGCAAACAGGATGAACGAGCTCATAGATTTTGAATCTTTAGGTTTAAAACTGGCATCTCCTGAAGATGTTAAAAACTGGTCGCGCGGTGAAGTTACTAAACCCGAGACAATTAACTATCGGACGCTTAAACCGGAAAAAGACGGATTGTTCGATGAGAGAATTTTTGGACCGACTAAAGATTGGGAGTGTTATTGCGGAAAATACAAAAGGATTAGGTATCGAGGAATTATCTGTGACAAATGCGGTGTAGAAGTAACCCAATCCCGTGTTCGAAGAGAGAGAATGGGTCATATTAATCTCGCTGCGCCGGTTGTCCATAATTGGTTTTTTAGAGGAAGTCCATCAAAAATGGGCTTGCTTCTGGATATTTCCCCAAGAAGCATAGATGCTGTTGTTTACTTTGCGTCTTATCTGACTGTTGAGATTCATGAAGAAAAGAAAAAGCAAACCTTAAAAAACCTTGATAACGAGCTCGATAAAAAACGGAAAGAACACCGAATTATCTTAAAAAAGAAAATCGAAGAAGAAGAAAAAGAATCCAAGAAAGATATTATGGCAATCAAATCCAAAACTAAAGCTAAAGAACAGGCAGATTTGAGAATTGAAGAGATCCAACTTAATATGCGTGCCAAAATTGCCAAGAACCGAGAAGAACATTCTATGGAAATTACCCGCTTGGAAGAAATCTACAAAAATATACAAGATATGATTAATTCGATAAAACTACATGATTTGTTGTCCGAAGAAGAGTATTTGAAATTGGCGGATTACAACGCAAATGATTTTATCACTGTTGAAATGGGAGCAGAAGCTTTGCTGAAAGTGCTTGATAAGATTGATTTGGCAAAAATGGCGCAAGTACTACGCGAAGAAATTACCAAAACTACCGGCCAAAAACACATTAAGGCTACCCGTAGACTAAGAGTGATTGAAAATATGCGAAAAGCTATTATAAATCCTTCATGGATGGTAATTAAAATATTGCCTGTATTGCCTCCGGATTTAAGGCCGATGGTTCAGCTTTCCGGCGGCAGATTTGCAACCTCTGATTTGAATGATCTTTACAGAAGAGTAATTAACAGGAATAATCGTCTGAAAAAGTTAATTGAACTTGGAGCTCCGGAAATTATATTAAGGAATGAAAAAAGAATGTTGCAGGAATCCGTAGACGCTTTGATAGATTCGCAGAGGATTAAAACTACGCGTGCATCTCAAAATTTAAGATCTCTCTCGGATATGTTGAGGGGAAAACAAGGTAGGTTCAGGCAAAATTTGTTGGGTAAAAGGGTCGATTATTCCGGCAGATCAGTGATTGTGGTTGGACCCGAATTAAAATTAAACCAAGCAGGTCTCCCCAAAGAAATGGCTCTTGAAATGTTTAAACCATTTGTTCTGCGCGAAATTATTGCCAGAGGTTATGCCCCTAATGTCAAAAGCGCCAAACATTATTTAGAACGAAGAAGCGGCGAAATATGGGATATTTTGGAAGAAATTACTAAAAATCATCCAATCCTTTTGAATCGGGCACCTACTTTACACAGGCTGGGAATACAGGCATTTTACCCGATTTTGATAGAGGGAGATGCAATAAGAATACATCCATGTATTTGTGCCGGTTTTAATGCGGATTTTGACGGTGACCAGATGGCTGTTCATGTTCCGTTATCAATAAAAGCTCAAGAAGAAGCCCAGGAGTTGATGATGTCTGCAAGAAATTTACTAAGGCCGGCAGACGGATCACCTATTACTCTACCGAATAAAGAAATGGCATTAGGGATTTATTATATTACTTCGCTGGATCCCCAAATAACTCCTTTAAGTACCATTTTTACAAGTATGGATGAAATAATCTTTGTACTCAGAAGTGAAAAATTATTAATCAGACAACAGATATTGTTAAAACTGGGCACAGACGTTATTGAAACTACACCGGGGAGAGTACTTTTTAATATGCAGATTCCCGAATCCATGCGATTTATCAACGAGGCTGTTGGAGCATCAACGATTAAAAAGATTATCAGTAAAAGTATAGACATGTTCCCTGAAGAGGAAGTAGTTGAATTAATAGACCGGCTTAAAAATTTGGGCTTTGAGGGTGCTACTTATTCCGGTCTCTCCGTATCTGTATTGGATTGTATTATTGTAGATGAAAAACCCAAGATTATTCTAAATGCCGATAAAGAAGTATCTGCAATCGAGAAAAATTATAGCCTTGGATTAATTACCAAAGAAGAAGCAAAGCGCCTGTCCCAGGAAATTTGGCTTTCGGTAACTAATGAGCTTGCTGATTTAACCTGGAAAAATTTACCCAGAGAAAATTCGATTAAAATTATTTCTGATTCCGGCGGATCTAGAGCAACAGCTGAACAGATTAAGCAACTTGCCGCGATCAGGGGTTTAGTAACTGATCCTTCCGGAAGGATAGTATCTTTGCCGATCAAATCAAATTTCAGGGAAGGTCTTAGCGCGTTTGAATATTTTACTAGTGCCCGCGGTGCCAGAAAAGGTCTTGCAGATCGGGCAATTAAAACAGCTGAATCCGGATATCTTACAAGGAGACTGGTTGATGTGGCTCACGATGCTATTGTTCGGTTGGATGATTGTGGTACCAATGAGGGAATTATTTTTTCTAAAGAAGAAAAAAGACAAGCAAGTTTTATAGCCAGACTTATCGGGCGGATAATAGCAGATGATATTAGTGTCAAGGGAAAGAAAGTAATTGTGGCCAAAGGAAGCCTGATAGATGATCAGAAAGCAGATGAAATTGAAAAGAATGGTATTAAAGAAGTTTTAGTTCGCAGTGTGTTGACTTGTGAAGCAAAATACGGATTATGCGCCAAATGTTATGGCGTAGATTTAGTAACAAGAAAATTCGTCACGATTGGTACGCCTGTAGGAGTAATTGCGGCTCAGTCAATAGGTGAGCCGGGAACACAGCTTACGATGCGCACATTTCATACGGGAGGAATTGTCGGCTTGGATATTACCCAAGGTCTACCTCGTGTTGAAGAACTTTTTGAAGCTCGTGTTCCTAAGTTTGTTGCTCAATTGTCGGAGGTTGCCGGGAAAGTTAAGATAGAAGAGGAGAGTGACGGTTATAAGGTAAAAATAAAAAGTACTAACTTAAAGCCGCCTATAGAAAAAATTTATACTATAGCTCCGACTGCGGAATTGAAAGTAGCCGATAACCAACTTGTTGCTGCGGGGACCCCACTTTCATCCGGTTATTTGGATATTAAAGAAGTTTTAGCGACATCAGGTTTGAGGGAAGCTCAAAAATATATAATTTTGGGTGTACAGGAAGTTTATGAAACACAGGGGGTAGCCATAAATGATAAACACTTTGAAGTTATTGTAAGAAAAATGAGTGAAAAAGTTAGGATAGAAACACCTGGTGATAGTGTTCTATTACCTGGAGAATTGATTGACAAGTATCGCTTTACATCGGAAAATGCCAAAGTCTTAGCAGAGGGCGGAGAACCGGCAACAGCTCAAGTCGTTATTTTAGGTATTACCAAAGCGGCACTTTTTACCGATAGCTTTTTGTCTGCGGCATCTTTTCAGGAAACTACCCGTGTTTTGACTGATGCGGCAATTGAGGGTAAAAAAGACGAACTGCTCGGACTGAAAGAAAACGTAATAATTGGACGCCTAATTCCAACCAGTCCTGAAAGAGCCGAAATTCAATAAGTTTTGATTTGTTAAAAAATTATTCTTTTTGCTATAATCTCTTAACTTGTTTTGAAAATAATCGTAAATTGTGCTTAATGGAAAAATAAATGCCAACAATAAATCAATTAATTCGAAAAGGCCGTAAAGCTAAACCCAAAAGAGTTCGGGCTATGGCTTTGCGTCGTGCTTTTAACACTTTAAAGAATCGGTATGTTTATTATCCTTCTGGACAAAAAAGAGGAGTTTGCGTAGTAGTTAAAACCATGACTCCTAAAAAACCAAACAGCGCATTAAGAAAAGTTGCAAGAGTGCGTCTTTCAAACAAGCAAGAAGTAACAGCTTATATACCGGGTATTGGACATGAATTAGCTGAGCACTCCGTTGTTTTAATAAGAGGGGGCCGCGTCCAGGATTTACCGGGAGTTAAATATCATATAATTCGCGGTAAATACGATACAACCGGCGTTGTAGGTAGAAAGCAGGGGAGATCTTTATATGGAACCAAGAAATCAGGAGCAGTTTCCGGAGCGCAGGCTGCAGCAACACTCGGAGCAAGTGCAGTGTCAACATCTCAACCTCAAGTTATAGAAGGAGAATCTTCTTAAATGCCCAGAACAGGAAAAGTTGAAAAACGGTCTATTACACCGGACCCAATATAAAGTAATCCGCTTATTGCAAAACTGGTTAATAAAATAATGGTAAGTGGTAAAAAACAATTAGCCCAAAGAATTGTATATCAGACTTTTTCAAATATTAAAGCTAAAGGTCAGGATCCTGTAAAGACTTTCGAAAAAGCGCTTGAGAATATTACTCCCAAAATGGAAGTGAGGCCAAGAAGGGTTGGTGGTGCATCTTATATGGTTCCGATGGAAGTTAGGGGACTAAGGAGGCAATCTTTGGCAATATTATGGTTAATTTGGGCAGCTCGAAGCAAATCAGCGAAAGAAATTTCGCCAATTCCAAAGAATAAGCCGTTGATAATAGCTAAATTAACAGAAGAAATCTTAGACGCAGCTAATGGAACAGGTAAAGCTGTTTCCAAAAAAGAAGAAATGCACCGTATTGCCGAGGCGAACAAAGCTTTTGCCCATTTCAGGTGGTAAAAACTTTGTGAAGTCCTTCCAAAATTGCACCTTGAGCCGTGTATGAATAATACTGAAAAGGCGAAAGGCAAAATTGGTAGGGCGAATAAGGCCTTCGCCCATTTCCGTTGGTAACGAAAGTTATTTTAGTAAGTATATTACCTTTAAACCTGTGAAAGTAGAGCAGGGTTGGTATTTTTTACCGGTAGCTTAATAGAGGTCGAATTATTGGCAAAAACACATTCGGGATAATTATAAGTTGTTTAAGTTGATTTACTTTTTGCAATATTTATTTATTGTGCTTGCATAATACAAATTATCAATATATAATTCCCGCTTAGTTTATAAAAGCTTTTTATAATCGCTTAGCAGAAAACCCCCGAGTCTGACTCGGGAGATGAATGCAAAATAAGCGATTACATACTTTCGAGGTTATATAAGGAGATAAAAGCCGGGGTTTTTCTGCTGCTTATGTATACAGTGCCATGCGGTCCTCGTCGAGTCTGACTCGACTGCGGGCCTAAAACTTGAAAAACAAAACCTGCCTGGTTGGCAGGCA
>Ga0155809_143_pt2 | contig 17588 bp, 23 predicted proteins | sample RifCSPlowO2_01_FD_107463 | JGI IMG/M metagenome (GOLD analysis project Ga0155809, IMG submission 107463) | Candidatus Curtissbacteria bacterium RIFCSPLOWO2_01_FULL_37_9
CATTTTTGGAAAAAATTTGAAGCTAACTCAAAGCTAAAACTAGTAACTAGCCACTAGTAGCTAGCCACTATTTTCCTCATCTTCCCCTAACACATACTATAGGTTGACATTTTCTCATGAGTCTGTTATTGTCTACACATATGTCTGATCGAATACGCGTAGGTCCTCCCGACCCGGAACAAGCAGCCAAAAACATGAAATTGACAAGACAACAAGAATGACGCCAGCAAACAATCCGCGAAGAAAACAGCCGAAAATACTTTTGTAATGATTGTCTTGAGGATTTTGCAAGACTCCGGTCCAATTATAAACCAATGCCTTCTGTTTAAAAATCTGTATCTATAAAATTATCCGCTCCACCTGGTAGTAATAACTACGACTGTAAATACGATAAAGGCAACAACTAAATGTTCCCAGGCTACCCTAGATGTTAATTTCCCGCTAAATTCGAATTGCCCAAGACCTAATAAAACATACATAACAGTAGCCAAGGCCAATGCACCGTTAATAGGTACAATCGGCCAAAATGATAAAATCAAGGCAATCTGTACTGTCACCAAGGTGAAGATTAAAGCATGTACTAAAACACGTGATGATATGTGATTTTCCAGTTCATATGACCAAAGATCTACTAAATAAAGCGGAAATGTAATCAAAATAGTTCCGACAACTATAAGGTAAAAATGAAGATGCAGAGAAAATAATACATTTGCCAGAAAAAATACACTGATTAATGAAAACAATAAACCGACTGCATGGGCTGCCCGCAAAAGCCCAATTGTTCTAATAGCGGCTATATTAAAAATATTAGAAGTTAGCATTAACAAATAAACCGAAATTCCAAATAGAAAAGCAAAAGGCAGCCGAGTTAACCATCTTACCGGCAGTAAAAAGTAAAATAGCGAAGCCCCGGCTACAAAATAAACAGGCAGAAGCAACAACAGAAAATATTTAATTCCCGAAAGTTCTCCCCAAAGTGCAAATGTTGAAAGAATAATAGTCGCTAAAGCTAATACACCAATGGTTTGAAAACGCATGTCAACATCTACGGTTTGAGTTGTAATTAAAAGTCCTGTTAAACATACCGACATAAGAACTAATTTTTGCCTTTTGGTAATTTCGTATGCCGTAATTTTGGATATAAAATTTTGGAGTCTGAAAAAAATCCTCACTTCCCTACACCTTTTTTTCTTTCTTATAAAACTTATATTTAGTAATTAGTACTATTATTTTAATTAATTGGTTTTTAAAAAATGGCAAATAGCAACAGCCAAAGCATCAGCCGCATCATCCAAATAACCATCTATTGGTTTTTTCAACTTCCTCTTTCCTAAATATTTCATCACAGATTTCTGGACTTGTTTTTTGTCTGCCTTACCGGATCCGGTTAATGTAAGTTTTACATGCAATCCCTGATATTCAAAGACAGGTAACCTATAAGAGAGCTTGTTTCTCGATGACTTGAAATAGGAAGCAGCTGCCGCTAGGACTACTCCTCTAGCCTGCCCAACTGTCATTGCAGTACGCATATTAGCTCCAAAGAATAATTGTTCTACAATTACACAATCAGGTTTATGTTGTCGTAATAGGGTTTTAATTTCTTTATGAATACTATATAACCTCAAAGGCATTTCGGTTTCTTTTGAAGTAATAATACAACCATAATCAATTAATTCAATATTATTTTTAGATTTAATACCTCCAACTTTTATTATCCCATAACCAGTAGTAGCAGTTCCCGGATCAATTCCAAAAATAATCATTGATTAATTTTCAATTTACAATTTATAATTTTCAATCAATTTTTAATGTATTAATTTTCAAAACATTTAATCATTGTAAATTCAATGAAAATTGAGAATTAAAAATTAAAAATTCCGCGAAAGTTTACTTTCGCGGTCTTGGTCCGTCGTACTCCACGTCTTTCTCCGTCAGTCTTCTAAAAGGCTTTTCTCTTAATGATTCTTCAATAATATGCGCTACTAAACCAGGAGTCCTGGCAATTATAAAAAAACCTTTACCGACTTTAGGGTTAAATCCCATTTCCAATAGCAATGCTGCAAAAATTCCGTCAATGTTAAGTGGCAATTTCTTCCCTCCTTTTGAAAGAACATCTTCAACAGAAAGAGCGAATTTGACATATTTGCCCAAGAATCCGAATTTTTTTGCCAAAGATACAAGTTTTTGCGTTCGGGGATCAGTTTCATAAATTTTATGACCATATCCGGCAATCCGTTTTCCGCTTTGGTTAAAATCATTAAGCATTACTTTTGTACCAAGATTTAAGTATTTTTTAAAATTCTCCATAGCAGTTTCTATAGCTCCGCCATGGTATTCACCTAATGCCAAAATACCGGCTGCAACTGCGGCTTGCAGAGGACTGCCTCCGGAATATACATTTCTGGCAGCCACAGTTGACGGAGGTTCTACTCCATGATCAATCGCAATAGTTAACATGCTGTTTATCATTTTTTCACTGTTTTTATCCGGCATATTTCCTTTAAGGATCAAGTAAATTGATTTTGCGAATGATGTTTCTTGGGCAAGATCAACCAAATCGTAACCATAAACATACAAACGTCCGTTAACATGAGTAGTAATTGAAGTTCTGTAAGCTTTATTCATTCGGTTTAATTTATGTCCGGGTTAAAATTGCGCATAAATTCATTGCCTGGTTGATAAAAAGCAGTCACAGGTCCCATTAACCCGATATTCTGACCTTTAGAAGTTCTTCTCCAACCTATCTTTATCCTAGTCAGCTCATGTTCGGAAATTCGATCTGTAACTAATATCGTTTTAAATTTAAATATGCTGGCTGCATCTGCCAGCTGTTTATAAGTTATTCCTACCAGAAATTTAGGCTTTAGGCGATTTTCCGAGATATATTTCGCAATCTGCCTAAAACCTGTTTTAAACATTTTTAGCATTTTATAAGGAGTTTCTGCTTGAACCAAATTATTTAAGTGCATTTCCAAATAATTTTCCCCCGGCAGAATCTTAAGCGCATCTCGAATCTGTTGAGGTAAATTCACTGCATCTTTGAAAGCCATGGAAAAATCCAATGTTCCCTCTCCGGCTTTAACACGAAGCGGAATTTCCGCGGGCAAGCTGATAGTAGATTGTTCGAGCATATCCAATTGTTACTTATAGTTTACACGATTTATATTACTTTTTTAAGTTCTGTGGGAATTTGTGTAAAATCCTCCAGCACAATCGCTCCTGCTTGACGAAGGACTTTTATTTTGTCTTCAATCGTAGTTTCCATCCCCACAATTGCTCCGGCATGACCTAAGTTAGTATCTTTGGGTAACTTTTCGGCAAATCTACCCGCAAGATAAACCAACAGAGGTTTAGTGAATTGCCCTTCGTCAATCAAATTAGCAGCCTCGATTTCTGCCCTACCCCCAACTTCGCCAAATGCAACAACTGCTTTTGTCTGGATATCCTGTTCAAATTCCAAAAGTAGGTCCGCAAAGCTTGTCCCAATAAGTAAATCCCCTCCTATCCCTACTACAGTCGACTGACCCAAACCAGAACTGGATATAAGCATTGCAATTTCAGAACACATTCCTCCGGATCTTGAAATCACCCCTATAGGGCCTTTGGCAAAAACCTGATTAGGATCCGGACCGCCAATTGAACCTATTTTTACTTCCTGTGGTGAAATTATTCCTACCGATGCCGGACCCAATATTCTAATCCCCTGCTTCTTAGCTTCAAAAAGCATTTTACTGGTATCCAAAATCGGTATTCTTTCAACAAATATATGAATAAACGGGATCTTGGCATTTATTGCCTCAAAAACTGCGTCTTTGGCAGAATACGGCGGAACATAAACCATAACAACATCTATTTTGCCGACTTTTGATATTGCTTCTTGGATAGAATTGAAAACAGGCACCGTATCTACAACTTGGCCGCCTTTGCCCGGTGTAACCCCGGCAACAACTTTAGTTCCGTAATTCAAAAGCTCGCTGGTTACCTGCACACCCGACCTACCGGTTATACCTTGAATTAAAACTCTTGCAAATTTGTCAATTAGAATTGCCATAAATTTTTTTATATTCTTGAGAAAGTTCAACTATTTTTTTGCTGGCTTCAGAAATTGGAATTTCCGGGCCAAGCAGGTGTATATCGAAATTTTTCGTTCTGGCGAACTTTTCCAGCATCTTGTAAGCCTCCGGTTGGCGCGGCCCGCCGCGGCGTACAACAATCGGATATTTTGGCTTAGGTTTAATTTTTACAAGACCCAGAACAAATCCTGTCAATGTCTCGTAAATATCGGTGAAATTTGCAACAGCACCGGCTACAATACAACCACTAATGCCGCTTTTGGAAAGTGTGATTTCGGTAAGCTTTTGTACTTTTTCAGCCGGTGGATTACCGGAATATTCGGTATAATTTGCGGCTCTTCCTCCTGCTGCTATTAAACTATCCATTAAAAGTAAACTGGCACCGCCCCCGGATGCAAGAACCGCAATATCACCATCAAGTTCTATAAATGTTGTTCCGGCACTGCCCCGATAATCATCTTCATCTATTTTTCCAGCCATCACTTCCCGATCCGTTGGAATAGCGCTAATTGCACCTTTGGGCATTACTTCCAAATCTTTATGGCGGCTCAGAGCACTGTCATCAAGTATGATTTTTGCATCAACTGCCATAAGCTCATTTGTTACTTTTGCAAGCGGATTAACTTCCACAAGACGGCAGTCAAAACGGGAAAATACATCCCAAAGCCGTAAAATAAATTGAGCTATTGAAGTGTTGTTTTTAAAAACCTTGCTTATCTCTTTTTGATTTGGACCAACAATCGGGTCAATACCGATTCTTAAAATCTTATCAGGGTCAGTTTTTTTGACTTCGTCTATATCCATACCACCGTAATCGCTATAAACCAGAACAGGCATTTTAAGCTTAGTATCGTAAGTAATGGAAATATAATATTCTTGGGCAATGTCAACATATTGGGCAACAGAGATATATTTGACAATTTCATTTTGCAAACGTGTACCAAACATTTGTTTTGCGAATGCAATCAGTTGCTTTTGATTATTGATTTTTTTAATTCCACCGCTTTTGCCCCTTCTTCCATATAATGTTTGTACCTTTGCAACTATTGGGAATTTCAAACGTTTACGGGCTTGTATAACCTCGTCAAGGCTTTCACAAACAACAAAAAACGGGCTTTGGATTCCGGTTTTAGCCAAAATCTCGTGCCCTTCAAATTCGTAAAGCTTCATAATTTACTAAAATATTTCTGGGCTATATTTCTTTCTTATTTTATTTTACGGAAGTTTTTTCTTTTCAATTGCCGGAATGCCCACAACTAAGGTATTTTTGGGAACGTCTTCAAGTACGACTGCTCCTGCTCCGGTTTTTGCCCCTTGATTGACTTTAACCGGCGCCACTAAAACTGTATTTGCGCCGATAAATACTCCGTCTTCTATATAAGTTTTATTCTTTACTTGCCCATTGTAATTTGCCACAATCGTACCTGCTCCGATATTCACGTTTGAACCGACTGTCGTATCGCCTATATAACTGACATGCCCGATTTTAGAATTATCCTCAATTTTTGATCTGATAATTTCCACAAAATTGCCGATATGGGTATTTTTACCCACATTTGCTTTGTCGCGCAAATGGGCAAATGGGCCTACATCACTTCTATCTCCAATGTGGGAGTTTTTTATTACCGAATAAAAAATAACGCATTTGTTGCCGATTTTCGAATCCTGAATAACAGAATTAGGACCAATTTCACAATTCGCGCCAATTACAGTTTTTCCCAGTATTGTTGTATTAGGATAAATTGTCGTGCCCTTACCAATTTCTGCATCCTCATCGATATAAGTAGTATTTGGATCAATAACCTGAAGGTTGATTTTAGTCATATTGATGCTATTCTAGCACAGTCTATTTCTTCTTTCCCGCTCTTCTTATCGCATCAATAGTTCTATCTAAATCAAACGGGAGGATGACGAAATAACGCTTAATATACATCTGTCCTTTACTCTCAACACTTTTTCCTCTAAATTCCCGAAAGGGTATCTTTCCTCTTTTTAAAATATTAATTACATTTTCCATATCTCTGTTTGGGCTTTTCTTACGCCCAGCCAACCTTGAACATTTTGTTAATGATACAAAGTAACCCCTGTGGTGATTAAAAAAAGTATAAGATAAACTATTTAGAAGTCCTTGACGTAAGACCGGAGGATCTTTGGGTGGATTAGAAAGGACTTTTTTTAGCCAGTTATTAAACCTGCGAGTCAACTCGTGATTTGATGGCCCAAGCCTACCGGCTTTCCTCTCCCTTTTAATGATTCTAATAACGCTAGTTATAGGAATTATTGTCAATTGACCTATTTCTTGGGCATTTCTACCCAACTGGGATAACAGCAAAATGGTGTTTAATTGATGCTCATATTCTCTTTGTTGTCTGTAGTTTTTGGGATTTTTAAGATTTAATAGTTTTTCCAATGGAAATCTTTTCCGGGTTTCTTCGGAACAATTTTCCCAAAGACATTCGATAAATTCATTTATCAACTGACGAGGTCTTTCCCTATCCGGTTTATCACTATTTTTGAAACCATATTGTTTTCCTATGTCTTCAAGTGCCGCCCATGAAGAATAAAAGGCACCGGCAATATTGCGCATCCTTACCCACAAAACGCTAGCGTAATCTTCCAAAGAATTGATAGCAGTAATATCAATGCCCCGAGGTATTTTGGGATTCCCTTTTAAAAATTTGCCATAAGCATTTTTTTTACCTTTGACAAAAGCAGCAGGAGGTTCTATTTGGGCTCCTTCAGAAATCGCCGTTTTCAAAAACTCAAAAGTTACCGGGTGTGCATATGGATATTGTTCAGACTGAATCTGCCGGTTACGCTCCATAATCGGCACATAATACTGATTTTTAGTTTAAAATGCAACTCTATGGGATATAATTCTTAGTTATAAATAACGCCTTTGAGATATAATACCTATTATAAAGAACCTTGAATTTCCGCGAGTATATTATCGGGAATATCGAAATTAGAAAAGACTTTTTGAACATCATCTAGGGCCTCCAGCTTTTCCATCAGATTTAAGATTTTCTTAGCTGTTTCAGGATCAGTGATTTTTACAGTGGTTGACGCCTTTTTGGCAATTTCGGCACTTGCGACTGTCAAACCCTTATCAGTCAAGGCTTTTTTGACAGCTTCCAGCTCGCCCGCTTTAGTGTAAACTATGACATCGTCTTGCATCTCCTCGACATCCTCAGCGCCTAAATCGACGGCACTCGCAAAGATCTCATCAAAACTTTTCCCATCCTTGGCAACTGTAATCACTCCCTCTTCCGCAAATATCCAGGAAACGGCGCCAGGGGAAACAAATGTGCCGCCAGCATGCTCAATAACACCTTTAATTTCGGCAGTAGTACGGTTTTTGTTATCGGTTGTCGCCTCGACAATTATGGCCACTTTGCCCGGTCCATAACCTTCATAAACGACTGATTCCAGTTGTCCCAATCCTGAGCTTGCCGAAGGACCTAACCCCCGATCTATCGCCCTCTGGATATTTTCCTTGGGCATATTGACTGCCTTTGCCTGTTCAATGGCCAGCCTCAACTTAAAATTAGAAGAAGGATCACCCCCTCCGCCTTCACGTACGGCAATCGTTACGGCATTACCAAGCTTGGTAAACACCTGCCCGCGCTTGATATCCGCTGCCCCCTTCTGGCGCTTAATGGAAGACCACTTGCTATGCCCGCTCATGATGCAGCAATTATATAATATATTTAGAGAAGTTATAATTTAGGAAACTACCAACTAGAATTTTCCGTGATCTCACAACCCATTTCGACAAGCCTTTCCTTGATTCTTCTATCTTTTTCCGGGTCAACTGTTTTAGGATTAATCCCCACATAGAAATCAACAACTTTATCCGGATCTTGGTATTTATGCTGCTCGTCGACTTTAACCTCTGCCCTTTGAGACAAGAACGCCGTCATGTCTGCATCTTCAAGATCAAATGGTTCCAAAAGCCTTCTTAAGGTTCCCGGTCCTTCATCCTCAACGCGAAATTTAAAACTAAACATTCTGATATTTGCATTTGTTGCCCCAATCATTCCCGCTTTTTCAAAAAGAGCTTTCACAAAGCCTTTGGGGTTATCATGATAGTCGATATTCCCCTGCAAAAACTCTTGAAAGCCATAACCTGTAGAAAGAGCCGCCTCAAAATCCTTAGCGCTCTCTCTAACTGCCTGCATTAATTCCCATTTAGCTGGTTGATTCAAAAGCACTTCAGAAGGAATACCAGGACCCTGACCAGCAGTTCTTCCGGAAGGTTGAGTTTGAAGCTCGGCGTTAAGTGTTGCAAAATTGTCAAACCTTTCAAGTGGAAACCCCAGTCTTTTAAGTGCAGTGAGAAAAATATGTGAGGTAGCCATCGTCAACCATTGAGCCTTTTCTATATTATGGTGCTCCCGAATATCAATAACGATGATAAATGAATTTGTGGAGAGAAATATATCCGTACCCAATCTCTTTGCACCTTCTGAATTCGGCCCAACCGTACAGACCCAGGCTTTGATCCCCATCCAGGACATATCCGGCTTGGCTCCTAAATGGAAAGGGGCAACACTGACACCTCTTCTGTCAAGATCTTCGTACATAGGAATAAGCGGGGCCTTTACGCTGCTTCCGTCAAGAACCCGATGATTTGGTGTTAGATAAGGCCAAACACTTCTTAGACGATCTTCCACACCCACATTATCTATTGCCAAAACCAAATCGGTGGAAGTCTCCACAAAGTCAAGGAAGGGATCGTCTTTTTCGCAGAATTTAACCTGCTTAAAACCAAGCGACTCCAAGGCTCTTCCTACCTTAGTACCCTGAACACCTTTCCCAACTACAGTCGCAACTCTTTGTTCGTAAGGTACAAACTGCGAAGACTCACCTTTTTCTCTTTCAGGCACAGCGCAAAATATACTCCTATAGGCTACAGATTGCAAGAGAATCGGAATTTGGGACACTTAAACAGCTTTCGCCATCTCGCTTGCAGCAGTGATTGCAGTAAGTGACCTTAGCTTGTCTCATTCCACTGATACCAATCCTCTATTTCTAATATCGGTAAGAACTAACAGCTCGGGAGCCTGCCCCGCTAATGTTTTAATAAGATCCGCGTATTCAATTATCTCTTCGTCTATTGCTTTTCTGATAAATCCTCTCATATACCAGGAAATAGTCCCGGCATTCGGAAGATCTATCAACGATTTCAAGCAAGTAGCAACGGCAACAACAGTATCCGGATCGTGGGTTTCGGTAATAGTTAAACTTATGGTGCTAACAAAATTTTCTCCGCCACGTGTTTGCTTTACAATATCCGTTCTGCACACATGCGCCGCATCAAATCTTCTTGCCAAATTTCTTCTCACCTCACCCGCTGTTTCCCGAAGTTCCATAACAGTCCTATTTGAAACTCTTTCGTTTTCCATTAACATATTAAATTAAAAATCGCTTCTGAACACCATGAGTACTCAAATTATCCAAAATTGTCGCGTTTTTTTCACCTATTGACTCTATTTTTGCATTCATCTAATTTAGTTTGGTAGTAAGATACCCATGATAAACAATACTCCAAAGGCAGTTGATATCCAGCAATTGACCCAGCAAGCAATCTATGCAGCCATGTCTCTCAACTGGGAAAATGCCATAAAAATAAATAAGAAAATATTAAAACATTCAAAAACTGATATCGAGGCATTAAACCGATTAGCTAAAGCAAAAATATGTAGTGGTAACATGTCTGAAGCTCAAAAGATCTATAAGAAAGTACTAACACTGGATAAATTCAATATAATTGCCCGTAAAAATCTTAATAAAATTTCTAAATCGCCGAATTCTTCTCCTAATGGCAAAAACCATACCAATGGCCAGTTAAATACCCAAACAACTAATCTATCAGCATTATTTCTCTTTGAACCCGGTAAAACAAAATTAATCAACCTTTTAAATCTAGCCCCGCCCCAGGTTCTTGCTACTTTAAATAGCGGAGATCAGGTTTTAATTAATCCTAAAAATCACTCAGTGACTATTTCCACAATAGATAATGTATACTTAGGAGCATTGCCGGATGATCTTGCACACAGGCTAATTGCCTTTACAAAAGGCGGCAATAAATATGACGCTTATATAAAATGTACAAATTTGAAAATTCTGACTATATTTATAAGAGAAGTATATAGATCCCCAAAATTTATTTCCCAGCCTTCATTTCAAACCAACCAAATTTATCCAGACGAACGCAACTAATTTACTTAACTTCCGTTTTATTAATCAACTCTCCGATCTGGATAGTGCCGCCAAGTTTTGAGGGCTTTTGCTGATGCGGTTTAATTTCACCACCAGTCTCTGTAACATGACCGGGAAACTGCTTTATATCCAATGTATCAGTTGCGATCGGCTCTTCCCACGGAAAACTTTCGTCTTTAGAATGTTCGATATTCTTTTGGTTGAGATTTGTTAATTTAGATGACTCTGTTAGGTGATGCGAAATTTCTGGAGCCAAGTTTATTCTATCTACCAGGTTGTTCTTATTTTCTACATTTTCCTTTTTAATTTCTTGATTAACATTATTAACTGCATTTTTTGAGGACAATTTCATAATTTTGTTCTGTTCTTTCAAAAGTGAAATAAAAGCAATTATGAAAGAGATAACTAAAACGCCTATTCCCAGACTAACAAAAATCATTGGTAATATCTTTTTGCGAAATCACGGCCGATAATTAGCGTAATCTGCTCATCACCCGCCTCATTTTGCCGGCTAAATATATCACAATCGAATATTTTTGCCAAACTACGGGCAGCATACGATTTTTTACCTGATACAAAAATCTTAGTTTGATCCTCTACTTCATCAACATATTTAGAATCGTTAACATGAAAGCCAACTGTATTAATAAAATCAGCAGCTAATAATCCAACAGATGAATTGCCGGAAGCATTCTGCAAGTTTAACTTATAATTTGAATTAATTAATGCATTATTATCCAGATATGGTGTAATTTTTGCGTTAAATGCTTCTTCGTCTACACCAATAACTTTTTGCTTATCAGCAGTTACAATCTCCTGACTTAAATTAGATAAATCAACGATTTCTACCCTATTTATGCTTAAAGATTTAATTTGCCACCATAACTTAAACAGGTCTTTTCGAGTAACATTTGTTTCCTTTACACTTTTGTTCATTCCTTTGACAATAACAAGAGGTGTACCCAAAGATGCGAAATTTTTAAACATCTGATTTATATTTTCTTTATTTAAACTGTCATTATTTTTTAGAAAAAGATAATACTTAATATCCGCACGAAACGCCAATGACAAGATTTTTGTCAATTCCTGTCCGTTATTTTCATTAACTGCTTTTGAAAGTTTCTGCAAAGGGTTCTGCTGTTTTCCCGTAAAATAATATTTATCTTCGCCTAATTTAAAAATAACAATTCTTTTAGGCTCAGTCTGATACACCACAACTGCTGCAGGATTTGTCCCTGAAGCCATTACAAAAGAAGATTTAGAATCCCATTTTGATTCCCCCAGATATTTTTTAAGAGAAAATGTTTTAATTAACCCGTTCAGAATAGCAAAAATTAGGGCAATCGAAATAAAAATTGCCAGTATATTACCCCACTGCTTTTGAAATTGGCGTCTTTGCCAGGCTGGATATTTTGTCATCAAATTACCAGCTCAGCGCCCTAAAATACCCTTTAAGCTTTCGCTTAAGGATTTATCCCTTACCTTTTTTACCGAGGATCTCTACTTTAGGAGGAGTATATACCCTAATCGATTTAAGAGCTTCTTTTTCTAGTATTTTTTTCTTCTGCTTTTTTTTCTCACCTTTATAAAATCCCCCATATGAGCCCATATTGATTGCCCTCCTTTACATTAATTTTAACAAGCAAATTAGAATTCGGCAAGAATTGTTAAAAAATTTTGTGCGAAAGTAACTGTTCAAAATGCTTGCTTTTTTGCTTTTTAATATTATTTAAATCTTCCCAGTTTTCCGCAAGCAGTCTGCTTATATGTTTACCCCCGACTGTTTCCGGAACAACTACATAATCGGCTCCTGTTTCATATAATTTAATGGCATCATGCAGCCAATAGCTTGAGGCAACATATGGACCTTTGTAATTTTTGTCTTTGGCAAATTTGATCAAAAGTGCGCTATCTAATAGATCAGGATCAGTAATAATAATCAGCTTAGCCCTGCCAAGCTCAAGTTCCTCAAGTACCTCAGGGTCACTAATATCCCCAAATACCGCATTAAAGCCCGCTGCCCGGATGCTATTTATAATCTCCGGGTTAAAGTCAACTACTACTATCTGTTCTCTATCGGCAACTTTAGATTTAAGAAATTCCAATATGTCAGAACCCATTTGTTCTGCACCTATCAAAATAACATGATCTTTAAGTAATTCTCTATGTAACACATAAGGATCACGTGCTTTTTCAGGAAAAAGTTTGGTAAACGGTTTTTGAATAAACTTGTAAATTCTCTCACCGTATAGAATTAAATACGATGAGAGTGTAATTGTGATTATGCCAACTCCTGATACAAGTGAAACCATCTCGGTTGTTAAATGGCCTATTTCATAACCTACTGCCATAAGAATAAGTGAAAACTCGGAAATCTGAGCTACTGTTACTGATGTTAAGAATGAAGTTCTATTCCTAAAACCCAATGGAAGCATGATAGCCAAAACTATTAATGGATTCCCGATTAATATAAATAAGGAAAGAATAATCATATGAGAAATTTGAACTCCGGACGCGCCTATTGACATGGAAGCTCCAAGTAAAATGAAAAAAATCACGATAAAAAAATCACGGAGAGGTTTAACTCTGGCAGAAATTTGAATTCTGTAAGGTGAAGACGCGATCGCTATTCCCGCTAAAAAAGCACCAATTGCAATAGAAAAACCTATCCGTTGGGCAAAAGCCGCCATTAAAAAAGCCCAGGCAATAGCAGAAATAAACAATAACTCAACTGAAGTAGAAGTTAGTTTTAAAACATATTTTAAAATCGTTTTTGAGACAATGTATGTAAAAATAAAAAGGAAAAATCCTTTTACGAAAATCAACATGATATCGCCAATATGAGGAGTCTTGCCAACGCTAAATCCGGAAAGAAACATTAAAGCTAAAACAGCCACAAAATCCTGAATAAGCAAAAAACCAACTGCTATTTTCCCGTAAAGTGACTGCAAATCATGTTTTTCCGTAAGTAATTTGACGATAATAACTGTAGATGAAAAAGTTAAAGCAATCGCAATATACATTGCCGGAACCACAGGAAAACCCAATGCGCTTACAATTATAAAACCAACCAGTGCCGTAAAAAATATTTGTCCAAATCCTGTAAAAATCGCTGCTTTTCCCACATATTTAAGATCTTCAATTTTCAACTCAATTCCAACTAAAAATAATAGGAAGGCTATTCCAAAATTTGCCAATATATCCAAAAATGCTCTATCAAAACTCTTAAAAACAGCAAAAACAGAAATAACAATCCCTGTAAAAATGTAAGCAATGATTAACGGTTGTTTAAAAAGTCTGGCAATAATCCCAAAAATGCTCGCCAGTACTAAAACAGTAGCTAACTGAAAAAATAGATTTTCCATGGTCAAAGTAAATTTGACCTAACCGAGCAAGCTCGGCAGGCAGTACTCTAATCAATTGTTAATCCAAAGTGGCTAATTGTCAATTGCTTGCCCAGAAAAACCCCGCTTTGAGAGGCGAAGGAGAATCAATTTTCCAAGGGCAAAATCCAGGTCTTTTGGCAATTGGCTTGTATACTTTACAGCTTTTTTACTCTGCGGATGCGTAAATTCAATTTGTGCGGCATGCAGATAAAGCCGCGGGCACCAGGTTAAATCAAAAGTTAAGAGTTTATTGGGTGTATAAATCAAATCAGAGACAACCGGATGATTTATACTTTTCAGATGAACCCTTACCTGATGGGTCCTGCCGGTTTTGGGAAAAATTGAAAGAAGCGCATATTCTTTTGCATGATTTCTCAAATAGTTAATTCTTACTTTCGTTAACTTGTATCGATGTAATAACTGGTTGAAATGATCATCAGGCATAATATATTGTGTTTCAACAATATAATCCGAAACTGATTCCCGGGCTCCTTTAACAATTCCGAATTTACCAAATTTTCCCACTCTGCCAATTTCTGCAACAATCGATCCCTGGTGTCCTTTAACGAAACCATGCACAAGAGCTATGTATTTTTTTTTAACAATCCTTTGTCTAAATTGCATCTGCAAATCATCAAACGCTTTTTGTGTTTTAGCTACAACCAAGAGTCCTGAAGTTTCGCGATCAAGCCGATGCACTATGCCCGCCCTATCACCAAGTCCCAATTTGCCGCCTAATTTAAAATAGTCGGAGATCTGATCTTGAAGCGTTACTTCTTTTGATGTTTGGGCTCGGTTAACCACTACACCCGAAGCTTTATTAATAATAAGAAGAAAATCATCCTCGTAAATAATTTCGAACATTTTAAGACTTTATGTTTGGTAGCTTGATTACGGTTTTCCAAAGCATGATTACAAATCCTGCAGTCAAGGTTAAATCTGCCAAATTAAAAAGCGGCAAAAATTTCAAATATGGCAAAAAAGCCCCAATATTTATAAAATCTCTTACACAGCCGTTAAGCAACCTATCTAAAAAATTGGCTGATCCTGCACTCAGTATCATTAAATATGAAATTACAAATACCTTATTATTTTCTTTAACAAGAAGAAAACTTAATAAAGTCAATAATGATCCACTTATTAAAAAACTAATTCCTACATTACCCAAACCAAAAGAAATACCCTTATTGCAAATCACAAACAGAAAGTTTTGGGCGTAAATTTTTGAAAGAAAATCTAAGACAATTACAAATGGAATAACTATAAATCCCAATAATAATTTATTCTTTGGGCTCAAGTTCTTTCTCGCACTTCATACAATAATTAGCTTGCGGTTTAACTTCCAACCTTGCATAATCAATTTTCTTTTTGCATTTTTCACAAATGCCATATGTTCCTTTTGTTATTTTCGTTAAAGCCAATTCAATTTCTTTAAGATCTGCTTTGAGCTTATTTTCTAAAACAACAGCCTGTTCATGACCGAATAATTGGGCGGCGTCCGTACCTGGTTCGACAATCAAAGATCTGTCTTCACTGGAAAAAGGGTCATCACGTTTTAACCGCTTCAGCGCCGCAACAACTGTATTACGTTGTTTTACTACTTTGTTTTTTAATGTTTCCAGATTAATCATTTAGTTCCTCTGAATACTTTTAAAAAGCCGCATATTCCCAAATAGAGTTCGTGCACAACAAACCTCAATATACAGTAAAACGATTTTACCAGATAAGCCGGGAAAAAAATAGCGGATTTGGCAGTAGTCAATGTTTCTTCAATTGAGAAAATCATTCTTTTCATCTTAAACATAACCAGTAAAATATAAGCAAATATATTTTTGGAATCGTTAATTATGTTTCTTTTAGCAAGAAAGTACCAATTTGCTAACACAAAGGCCAGAATTATCAAAAAGATTAAAATCTGATTAATCAAAACATGATTAATACCTATTCGATACATAATATTTAAGTTTGGTATCAGATTAATAATCATAATTGAGCATAAAAATAAATTCGAAAAAAATCCTATATGTTTTTTCTGGGTTTCTAACCTTTTAAGTAACCAAAACAATATAAAATAACTACCAAAATAATATAAAGATTGGGTATTGGATATTTTTAAAAAACCGATTTTTATATTGAAAAACAAATTCAACGTGTAGAAAGAAATATCACCGGTTAAAGTTTTACCTAATGAGACAATTGCCAAGGATAATGCAAGCGGAGCAGCGGCATAATCAAATACGTACCAAATATTGGTTTTTTTAATCTTCAGTAGAAATGTTACGGCTATTCCAACACCGATCAATGCTCCCCAAAAATTAAATCCGCTATAGATATTAAAGAAAACCAATTTTTTAATTGACCAATAATAGAACTCAGGTCGGAGTAAAAAATCAAATATTCTACCAAATAATAAAGAACCGGCAATTGAGACCCCTATTACATCGAAAAGTATCTCGGAGCTGATCAACTCATACCTGCCTGCTCTCCAGAACAAAAACATTGCCAATATAACAGCAATTATAAAAAATATTAAATTCGCAGATACCGAAAAAAAACTAATTACGATTGAATCCGGAAGCATTTAGGTTGGAAATTGTAGTTCTAAATTTCAATTTCATAGTATATCAGATATACATCCGACTTGCTCAACACAACTTGCTCAACACACATGTTATATGTTATTATGATTCACACGACCAGCTAGACTGGTTTTTTAAATGACAGCAACCGCGCACGCATTGATCGGGGCAAGTATAGCTGTAAAATTCGTAAATCCCATAATAGGAATACCTTTGGCAATAATCTCGCATTTTGTAGCGGATTTGATACCTCATTGGGATGCAGGTACAAATCATCGGCAAAAATCGGTAACCAGACTTAAAATCGAGGCTGCAATTGATGTTATTTTAGGGTTTGTTTTAGTATTTGTTATATTCAGGAATTTAGTTGATCCTGTATATCTTTTTACAATGGTAATTGCTGCCCAGCTTCCGGACTGGCTGGAAGCACCCTCCTGGATGTTCGGATTTAAAATTCCACCGTTTTCATGGCTGGATTGGCTCGGACATAAGCTGCAATCCCGACTTCAGCTTCCCTGGGGACTTGTAACACAATTTGTTACAGTAGGTATATTGGTTATTTATAGTGTTGATATTTTCAGCGTAGGCAATAGACTTTTGGCAGGATTATTTGCTTCTCTTTAAAAACTTACTTTGCTCTTTCCACGTAGTCACCGCTTCTGGTGTCAACACGAATAATTTCATTGGTTTTGATAAATAATGGAACCTTAACTGTCAAACCGTTTTCCAGAACAGCATCTTTATACGAAGCTCCAACGGTATTACCTCGTGCAGAGCCTCCGGTTTGGGCTATTTTATAATCGCATAATTTAGGGATTTCGACAGCAACAGTTTTATCTTCTATGGTTAATAACGTAACATCCATGTCTTCTTTTAAAAATTTCTTGATACTGGCAATTTGAGAAATTGGAACTACCATTTGTTCAAAAGTAGTCATATTCATCAGATGACAACCGGACTTATCATTATATAAATATTGAACGTTTTTTCGGTTTAATTCTGCTTGTTGAACTTTTGCTCCGGTTGTAAATGTTTTTTCAATGTTGGCATTAGTCTGCAAGTTCTTTACCTTAACTTTAACCGTACCTGATCCCCGCCCCATTTTAATGTGCTCATAGGAAATAACTTGGAAATACATCTCGTCTTCCTCAAATACAGTACCCGACCTCAATTCTGTAACACTAATCATATAAATCTACCCGTTCTTCTGTATTCCCAAGCGACCTGTCCTGAACGCAGTCGAAGGAAAGCAAACGGACAAAGGAGAGTTACGTAAATCATTTATTCCTGCTTTTGAATAGAAGAAATATCGAGTGCATATTCTT
>Ga0155809_120_pt8 | contig 15940 bp, 16 predicted proteins | sample RifCSPlowO2_01_FD_107463 | JGI IMG/M metagenome (GOLD analysis project Ga0155809, IMG submission 107463) | Candidatus Curtissbacteria bacterium RIFCSPLOWO2_01_FULL_37_9
GATTTCCCAGCCGTGAAGCCTTAAATACCAGTAATAACCCAGAATCGAACGAAAAGCGGTTTTTAACTTATGTACGGATGTTTTGTAAAACTCAAGTACGGAAAAAATACCCATATTATTGAGCCGAGCCGCGTTACGGGTTTTAATTCCGCATAAATCGGTTAATGAAAGGTTTTTATAGATATTCCGGTAATTGTTTTTGTCGATTATGTCCAAGCCGTCCGGTTTATTAAGGCCGGCTGCAGTTTTTGCCAAAAACCTGTTTGTTGAAATACCTACAGAAATGCTAATCCACTCGCCGATTTCTTTTTTGATTCGGTCTTTTATTTCTTTGGCAACACTTGTCATGCCTTTTTTGAATGCCGGGTAACCTTCTAAATTAAGTACGAATTCATCTATGGACTTTGGTGTTGCGTTGTCCGTATAGTCGGCAAGCAATTTCCGAAAAGCTATGTGTATATTTCTATATTTCCAAGGGTCGGGCGGCAAGATGATTAATTTAGGACAAATCATTTTACCGTCCTTAACTCTCATGCCAACCTTAATGCCAAGCTTTTTTGCTTCTATAGAAGGTGCTACTATACATCCTGCGGAAGTAGTATAGGCGGCTACGGCAACAGGCTTGCCGCGGATTTTTGGATTTGCCTGCTGTTCGATTGTTGCAAAACAGGAATTCAAGTCAAGATGCATGACTGTCGGCGATTTTGGATTAAAAGGCAGATTAATCTGATTCTCCATCGGAAATTTCTTCCAGTGTCCAGTGAAGCGTGTCGGTATTTAAAACCAGCCGAAAGAATAAAGTAGAACTTTCAACAGAAAAAACGTGGATTAATGTTTTGCCGGTGCGGTAAGTATGGTGCAGGCCGATTTTATTGATTTGATAAACCTGTCCTTCCCAAGAAACATATTTTGGAAAAGCTTGTCTGGTTTGATGGTCGAAAATTAGGTTAACGGAAACAGGCGCGCTGATTTTTTGAATCATCATAAATTTTGCGAGTAGGCAATTTCGCTCTAGTCATTATAAACCGAATAAAACCCGAATGTCAATTTGTTAAGTCAAATTTGCTTGATAACCTAAAAAACTGATAATCTAGAAACCTGAATCCATGTTTCCGATACGTGATAATCAAAATTCTAATAAATTCCCTCTTGTAAATATTACTTTGATTGGAGTGAACATCTATATGTTTATTCAGCAGATATTTGTCCCAAATCCGGAATTTTTTACACTAAATTATGCACTTATTCCTATTAATGTTAATTTTTGGCAACCGGAGACTTTAAGACCGTTTGTAACTTCGATGTTTTTACATGCGGGTTTTTTACATATTCTTTCCAATATGTGGTTTTTATGGATCTTCGGTGATAATGTAGAAGCAAAAATCGGACACATTAAATATATCCTTTTTTATCTTTTTTGCGGTATCGGTGCAAGTTTTATACAGTACCTTTTTATTTTTGACTCGCATCTTCCGATGGTTGGTGCCTCAGGGGCAATCGCCGGAGTTTTAGGTGCATATTTTAAGTTCTTCCCCAAAAATAAAGTTGACACTATTATTCCTATATTCGGATTTCCTTTTATTCTGGTTTTACCTGCTAATTTTATTCTAATTTACTGGTTTATAACCCAGGCATTTAACGGAGTAGCAACAATTTTAACAGCCACAGCTTCAGTAGGAGGAATTGCTTATTTGGCACATGTGGGAGGTTTTGCTTCCGGAATAATTGTATCGAAATATTTTATATGGCCTTCAAAAAAAATATCTGGTATTGTTTAGGTTAGTACTTTACAATTTAAATAAGTACCATGTTTATCCATTCATATAAATATTATCTTTTAAGCCTTAAAAAAAATCCGGAACTTTCATTAATTTACAAAATAATTATAATTTTATTCGGTTTAATTTTTATTATCATAGGTTCATCAAGTGCATATTTTTATTATTCTATTAAGAAGGAGGAACCGGTTATCAAACAACGACAATATCTTGAAATAACGTCCGGAGGATTTTACTCTGTTACGCAATCATTTGATGAGATACTGAATGTATTTAAAATAGCAGGCGCAAAAACCTATTTTTTAGATACTCACAAGGAATCTTCTCAATCTGCTTTGGGATTTTTTGTATCGGTAGATGATATCACCAAAACTCTGTCTAAAATTGAATTAATTAAAAATAATATTGATTATCAAAAATCGCTTTTAAATGATAATCAAAATCTGGAAAAATATATTAGTTTAAATGCAGAAATAAGCGATTATTATAACAGTGCTCAAAATCTGTCTGATAGATTACATAATGATTATTTATTTTTAAAAACTATCACAATCGCTCTTGGACCGGAATTTTACCTTCCTAAATTAACAAACGATGCTTTATGGGAAACACAAGATGAGAAAAAAATAATCGAATATTATCTAAGAGTAAAAACAGAAGCTAATACTACTTTAAGCAGTCTTTCAAAATTAAATGTTCCGCTTAATTTCGAAAATTATTACCAAAGCCAACTTCAATATTTAGAGCTTATGGTTAATGTCTCTAATAACATAATTCATACTTTAGAAAACCAAGAAGTTAAAGAAGAGGATTACGCCAGTAAGTTAGAACAAGCGTATCAAATCTTGATAGGAGCAAAAAGAGAGAATGAAGTCCTGTCACAAAAGTTGTTTAACGAAAGAAATAATTTATATGATATAAAAGAGAATTTAAATAGATTTGCACCTATAAAACTTAAACAAGATGCTGTGCAAGCAAATATTTATGAGTTTCGTCAGGCATTACCGCAGACAAAGTTAGATAATTTACCCGCTTTTTTTAAAAAGTTGATTTTAAAATATTTATAACCTATTAAATTTAGAGGGTTTACAACCAACTATTAATATTTGGTAATATAAAAGGACAGAAAGGAGGTTTTATGAACCAAGACGGTGATCAAGATACGAGTAGCCAAAATCCAGCGTGGCCACAAGATTCTAGCCAAAGTCCAAGCAGTGATCAGCCTGGTCTAACTCAAGACCAACCTCAGGTTCCGCCTGCACCTGAACCTGTAATCGGGGATGAAAATCCTCAAGTTCCCCCGCCTCCCCCTGTCGTGGGTGATACACCCGTACCTACACAAGGTGGAGAAGAAGTGCCTCAACCGGCGGGAAGTACAGACATTACAGCTTAACGGATTAAGACTAATTGACATTAAATAAGGTGAGAGCCTATGCTTGATTGTAGGTAGTTATATTGTGCTTAGGAGGCAAATTATAGTTTGACATTATTTTTATTTAAAAAAAGACTTAAATTTTTTGTTATTGGATTTATCCTTATCATTTACAGTTTCGGCTTAATTTTTATTGGAAAATATTCTAATATTAAATCAATTATCCAGATTAAAAAGCCGGTATCTAAAAATGAATTGTCATCACCGGTGGAATCAAATATACCTAATTCAGATACTCAGTCAGGGAAAGTTATTTCATCTTTTGTAAAGCTTTGCTCTAATGCTGTTTATTCATTTGAGATAGCATATCCTAAAGATTGGTTCACAACCTATAATACCGATTTGCAAAAATGTGCATTTTTTGCTCCTTATTCTTTTGTTGTTCCAAGTCAGACAGACATTACGTTTGTTCCTATTGAGATTGAACCGATTAAAAGTGACCAATGGTTAGAAACTGTAAAATTTTACCAAAACCCAAATGATTTTAGGAATGTATTATCCAGTCAAATTTTAGAAATCAATGGAAGAACTGTTCAAAAGATAAAGTCGACAACAACTCAGGAAAGCAACTTACCACACGGTTTTGCATCAACTACTTATCTTCTTTTTGACTCGGAAACACCCTTGATTATTTCATACCATCAGCTTGATGAAAAAGAAGACGTAAAAACTTTAGAAGATATTCTATTTGAAATGGTTGGTAGTGTTAATTTTTATTGATAAACCTCAATAAAATATAATTTTTATCGATTTGTTTTATAAAGAAAAAAAAAGAAAAGGCCTCTCTTGCGAGAAGCCCTTTCAAGTTGCCTATCTTGCGATAAGCTTGGTATTTATACAACAGAACAAAAACTATGTCAAGACCCCAAATTAAAGCTAAAGTGGTATACTTTTTCAGTGGTTAAAAATCTGCAAATTGAATCAACGGATAAAATTCAACTTATTGATATTACCGATAAGGTTAGAAGCATAATTACTCAGTCAAATACCCAAGAAGGAATAGTAATAATTTTTGCCCAGCATACAACATGTTCTTTGGTTATTTCTGAATTTGAAGACAGTCTTTGTGATGACTTCAGTAAATATATCCAAAGTATATATCCCAAAGGACCGTTTAAGCACGGTCATGGTATACGAAATGGCTTAAACAATGAGGATAAATTCCATACACCTTCCCATATATTTTCCTCTTTAATCGGCCAGCATATAACCATTCCCTTCACCGCAGGCAAGATGCATTTTGGAACATGGCAAAGAATATGCCTTGTTGAATTAAATGGCCCAAAAGTACGTAATATCATTGTCAAGCTCCATCTATGAAAATTCTTCAAGGTAGAAAAATATATTCTGTTTCCGAAGTAAATTATTTTGCTAGAGAAATACTTGAACAGATGCAATTTTGGGTAGAAGGTGAAATTTCATCTATTCGTAAAAACCCGAATTGGAATTTTTATTATTTGGATATAAAAGATGAAAAAGCAGTCCTGTCATGTATAGCAGATGGGTTAATATTTAATAATTCTGAGCAGGACTTAGTCGGCCAATCCGTACTTATTCATGGTAATTTAACATTGTACGAACCTTTGGGTAAATTTCAATTAAGAATATATTCTCTTGAAATAATTGGTGAGGGTTATCTTCAAAAAAAGCTGGAGGAGCTTATCAAAAAATTAAGAGCAGAGGGTTTATTTGACGCCAAATATAAAAAGATTTTGCCGCTATATCCAAAAAAAGTATGTTTAGTTACATCAAATCAATCAGATGCCTGGGCTGATTTTAAAAAACATTCGATTGATAAGTTTGCCCTAATTGAGCTTTATCTTGCAGATGTTCGCGTCCAAGGACCAAAATCCGTATCTCATCTGATGAAAGTTTTACCCAAGGTCGACAAAATGAAATTTGATGTAGTTGTTATAACCCGTGGCGGAGGATCTTTAGAAGATCTAACCGCGTTTAACAACGAGCAGGTTGCCCGAATCATCTTTAGTATGAAAACTCCTACCCTGGTTGCAGTCGGCCATGAAGCAAATGAATCATTAGCAGAATGGGTTGCGGACAAGCGTGCTTCTACCCCAACAGATGCTGCCCATATTCTAACTTCAGGTTATACTAACGCAATTGATAAAATCGATAATCAAAAGATTTATTTGAAATCCAAAATAAGCTTTATATTTTCCACAAATTATCAAAGACTGGATTTATATGATTATAAGCTTCAGCAGGTAAAAAACAGATTTAAATTGTTTATTAGTAAGCTATTAGTACTTGATGAAACAATGAAACACTACAAAGAATTTAAAATTACAGCTGCTTTATCAGAAATTTACAGAAGCTTTGAGGCACTTCGAAAAAATAGCCTTCAGTTGATATCTTCTAACAAAGGCAAACTTGCCCATTTGCAAAAAAATCTTTTTTTAATTTCACCCCAAAATACGCTTAAAAGAGGCTATTCTATGGTTTTTAATCAGGAAAATAAATTAATTACAACTGTTAATTCTGTTGAAGTCGGCAACATAATTAAAGTAAAATTAGCAGATGGAAGATTAACATCTATAGTCGAATCTAAAAATACAAATGATTAAAAAGATCAATAAATTAAATTTTTCGTCTGCGCTTAACCGCCTTGAGCAGATTGTTGCAAAGCTCGAAGACCCAAACCTTGATTTAGAAGAAGGTTTAAAACTTTTAGAGGAAGGAGTAAAACTTCATAATTATTGTAAATCTAAACTTACGGACGCAAATAAAAAAATTGCCACAATTCTGAAAGTGAATAATCTTAATACCATTGATAATTAAGAAAGCGAGGTGAATTAAAATAACCAACCAAAATATCGGTTCAGTCAGCCATTATTACGATAAGATTGGTGTAGCAGTAATTAAAATAACAAAAGGCGATCTGAAAATAGGCGATAAAATTAAATTGATTAGTTCAGACGGGGAGGAATTTTCCCAGGAAGTAAAGTCAATGCAAATCGAACATGCTGATATAGAAATTGCCAAAAAAGGAGATGAATTTGGCTTAAAAGTTGATAAACCGATAAAAGAAAACTCTGAATTAATTAAAGTCTGATGATATATATTCTTCATGGAGAAGATTACGAGGCTTCGTATCTTCGTTTAACGGAGTTAGTAAAGACATATTCCGATCATAAACAAATTTCGCTATCTGATAGAAATAATATTGAAGATTTCTATTTAGCCGTATATTCTGTTGATATTTTCGAATTTAGAAAAGTAGTCGTTTGTGAAAATTATCTTACAGATCGAAAAGTAAAAGAGAATGATCTAAATAAGATAGTCAGTAACCAGAAAGTTATTTTTTGGGAAAAGAGTTTGTTGCCGGCTAATTATGTTAAAAAATATCAAAAATTCGCTATATTAGAACAATTCAAACCTAAACCTGTTCTATTTTGGTTTTTGGATTCACTGACGCCGCAATCAACAAAAGCTATAAAACTGTTAAAATCCGCCATTAAAAGCCAACAAGAAAGTTTGATTTGGCATTTAACAAACCGGATTTTTCAGCTAATACTTGTAAAAATGCATATTTCACTAAAAAACGTAGCATTAATAAATGAAAAAAAAATTAACGAGTGGCAATGGCAAAAACTAGTTATCCAATCAGACCAATTTAATTTACGATCATTATTATTATTTTATAATGGATTATTGAGATTAGATTACCTGATTAAAACAGGGAAAACGGCTGTTGGTAAAGAAACATTACTAACAATGCTTCTTCTGAAATATTTAAGAAATTAAATGTTACAATAAATATAGAAGCCGATTAATTTCGGTGTAATTTTTGTATTCTGCCCATGAATGAATTGGTTTGGTTTTCCGAAGTTGACAAAAAAGATGTAAATTTAGTTGGTGGCAAAGGTGCGAATTTAGGGGAACTTTATTCAAATAAAATACTCGTACCTAATGGCTTCATAGTAACCTCAACTGCTTACTTTAAAAATATACGATCTTTAGGTGTTTTAGACAGGATTAAAGGTATATTATATGGTTTGGATATTGAAAATTCTGTTCAACTTGAATCCAAAGCGCAGGAATGTCAAAGAGAAATCCGTAATTTAATACTTCCAAAAACACTTCGGAATAATATTTTGGGATTTTATAAAAAACTTTCAAGAAAAAATAATGTTTATGTAGCGGTTCGTTCTTCGGCTACAGCCGAAGATTTACCCGAAGCATCCTTTGCAGGACAGCAGGCAACATTTTTAAATGTTCGAGGAGAAAAGAATTTGATAAACGCAATTTTAGATTCCTGGGCGTCATTATTTGAAGCACGTGCCATTTATTATAGAGTACAAAAGGGTTTTGATCATTTTAAGGTTGGAATTGCGGTTCCTGTTCAGGAAATGGTCCAGTCAGAAGTTTCAGGGATAATGTTTACCCTTGATCCTGTGACTAACAATAAAAACGTTATTGTTATTGAAGCAGTATATGGTTTGGGAGAATTAATTGTCAGCGGGCAGATTACACCGGACCATTATGAAATTCTAAAAAATGATTTAACAATTATCACCAAAACTATAGTATCTCAGGAACAACAGTTAGTTAGGAATAATCAGGGCAACAAATTAGTAAAAATTTCTAAAAATTATAGAAAAATACAAAAATTAAAAGATGAACAAATAATCGAGCTTGCCCAAATCGGTAAAAATATAGAAAAGCATTATTATTTTCCGCAAGACATAGAATGGGCTTATTCAGATAATAAATTATATATTGTTCAAACAAGACCGGTAACAACTACAAAAATCAAAATAGCTAAAAACATATTAGAAACAAAGTCTGAAAAAGAACTTATAAAACCGCTACTGCAAGGGGCTCCGGCTTCACCGGTAATCGGAGTTGGAAAAGTCGTTAAAATAAATAATATCAAGGAATTATATAAAGTAGAAAAGGGCGATGTTTTAGTAACAGAGATGACAAATCCCGACTACGTACCGGCAATGCGAAAAGCGGTTGCGATTGTTACGAACAGGGGAGGCCGGACATCCCATGCAGCGATAGTTTCACGGGAATTGGGAATCGCCTGCGTAGTCGGTACAGGTAATGCCACCAAAATTCTTAAAGAAGGGATGGTTGTTACTGTGGATGGCGCAAAAGGCTTTGTTTATAAGGGACAAATTTTAAAACAATCGAAACAAATAGACAGAAAACATGAAAGCCAGTCACCTACAAAACTCAAAACCGCCACAAAACTTTATGTTAATTTAGCAGAACCGGAATTGGCAAAAAATATCGCGGCCAAAAATATCGATGGAGTTGGCTTACTACGTGCAGAATTTATTTTAGCTGCGATCGGGATTCATCCCAAGGAATTTATATTTCGAAAACAGCAAAGTAAGTTTATACAAAGATTGTCCGATGAGTTGTCAATTTTTTGTAATGCTTTTGGCCAGCGTCCCGTGATTTACCGTGCCAGCGATCTCAAAACCAATGAATATAGAAATTTAACGGGCGGTGATAAATTTGAACCTGTAGAATCGAATCCAATGCTAGGATATCGCGGTGCCTTTAGGTATATCAAAGATCCCGATGTATTCAAATTGGAGCTTGAAGCTATTCGGTTAGTTAGAAAAAATTATTCAAATCTTCATCTAATGATTCCTTTTGTTAGAAATGTCAGAGAATTGATAAGCGTTAAAGAACTTGTCGGGCAATTAGGCCTTTTTGATGACCATAAGCTTAAATTTTTAATGATGGCGGAAATTCCTGCTAATTTCATATTGCTTGATGATTTCATTAAAATAGGCATTGATGGTATTTCTATAGGTTCAAACGATTTAACAATGCTAATTTTAGGAACTGACAGAGATAATGAAGAAGTTGCCAGCGAATTTGATGAACTTAATCCTGCAGTGCTGTGGGCTCTGGAGAAAATAGTCAAAACCTCTACAAAAAATAATATAACATGTTCAATTTGCGGCCAGGGCCCTTCTATATATCCGGAACTAACTCAAAAATTAGTTTCGTGGGGAATTACCTCAATATCGGTTAATCCCGATGCAATAGAAAATACCCGCGAATTGATATATGAAGCTGAAAAGAGATTAACTATTATATAGACTTTAAAAAATAGGTATTCATGGCAAAAATATCAAAAATAATATCCCGGGAAATAATAGATAGCAGAGGTAATCCTACTATAGAAGCCATGGTTTGGCTTGATGATAATTCTGTTGGAATTTATTCAACACCATCCGGATTGTCTGTTGGAAAACATGAGGCTGTAGAATTAAGAGATAACGATCCCAAAAGATATGAAGGCAAAGGTGTTTTAAATAATCTGGTTAATATAGGCAAAATCATTGCACCGGCTATTTTGGGAAAAGATGCTCATAACCAGCAAGATATAGACAAAACATTAATTACACTTGATGGGACGGATAACAAATCAAAATTAGGAGCCAATACAATTCTGGCAGTGTCCGGAGCTGTCATGAAAGCCCAGGCTATTTCATTAAAAATACCTCTATACCAATATGTTGCCAAAGCATACGGTATTAATTCTAATGAGTTCAATATCCCTACGCCAATGTTTAACATTTTAAACGGAGGGCAACACGGAGGCGGTAATTTGGATTTTCAGGAATTTATGGTTGTTTTTCCACAAGCCAATACTTATTCCTTAAATCTCAAAACAGGCATAGAGATATACTATGCGCTTAAAAATACTATAATGACTCATAGTGCCGGATTTTTACTCGGTGATGAAGGGGGATATGCTCCAACGTTATTTTCAAACTTAGATGCATTTAAACTGCTTGAGGAAGCAATTTCACAAGCTGGTTATAGTTTAGGCCTTGATGTTTTTTTCAGTATAGATGCGGCTGCAACTAATTTTAAAAAGGGAGGCGCTTATAAGATTAAAGACAGGCCGGTTGCCTTAAATGCAAACGATTTTATAGATTATTACGTGTCGCTGAACGAACAATTTCACTTTCTTTCTATTGAAGATCCGCTTGCAGAAGATGATTGGGATGACTGGAAAATTATTTATGAAAAGCTTGGTAAAAATATACAGATTGTCGGTGACGACTTGATTACAACCAATCTTGGCAGGTTAAATAAAGCCATTTCTGCAAAAGTCTGTAATGCGGTTGTCATTAAACCAAATCAGGTGGGTACAATAACAGAAACGTTTGAAGTTATAAAAAAAGCCAGGGAAGCGAATTTTAAAATTATTGTTTCGCACCGTTCAGGCGAAACAAATGATGACTTTATAGCTGATTTTGCAGTTGGAATAGGTGCAGATTATGTTAAATTCGGCGCTCCCGCGCGTGGAGAAAGGGTTGCTAAATACAATCGACTTCTGGAAATAGAGCATGATTTATCATAAATGTTTGCTATTACCCAAAAACCTAAACCGATTGTTTTATGCGTATTAGATGGTTGGGGAATTGCTCAAGACAGTCGAGGAAATGCAATTACCCACGCTTCCTGTAAAAATATAAACCAATTGTGGTTTTCTTTCCCTCATGCTCTTTTAGTTACATCCGGACAATCTGTTGGTTTACCGGAAGGGCATGTTGGCAATAGCGAAGTAGGTCATATTAATTTAGGGGCCGGTCGGATAGTTTTTCAGGATATATTAAGAGTTAACATGTCCATTGCAGACGGGACTTTTTACGAAAATGACGCTTTTTTGAAAGCTATAGAACATATCGGCAGATACGGTTCGAACATTCATTTGATGGGATTAACAGGACTGGGATCTGTTCATAGTGATATGGAACACATTTATGCACTCCTTCGAATGATAAAAAAAGAGCATGTTCCTTCTTCAAGAATCAAACTTCATATTTTCACCGATGGCCGAGATAGTCCTCCAACGTCTGCAAAAATATACTTGGGTTCCTTAGAATCCAGGCTTGAAAATAGCGATTTGGGGCAAATTGCCTCTATTTGCGGCCGGTATTACGCAATGGATCGGGATAATCGTTGGGAAAGGACAGCAAAAGCATATTATGCCTTGTTGGGCAATACTAAAAACGCCTCAAAAAGCGTTTCGGAAGTTTTAGAGAAATCCTATGGTGAAGGGAAAACCGATGAATTTATCGAACCGACAATTATTGTTGATCCTTCGGGTACTCCTCTTGGTCCTATATCTCAAAATGATGCTGTTATTTTTTTTAATTATCGTCCGGATAGAGCCCGTCAACTGACAAAAGCTTTTATTCTGGACAAATTTGACGATCCCACAAAATCTACTACTGAAATTAATAATTTTTTCAGCAAAAAGCAAAAACTTGAACATCTGTATTTTGTTACTCTCACTCAGTATGAAAAAGATTTGCCTGTTGGCAATGTCGCTTTTAAACCGGAGTCGGTTACAATGCCGATTGCCCGAGTATTTTCCGAGCGTAACGCTAGGCAACTTCATATTGCGGAAACAGAAAAGTACGCCCATGTAACCTATTTTTTTAACGGAGGAAGAGAAACTGCATATACTGGAGAAGAAAGGATTTTAGTAAATTCACCTAAAGTTGCATCTTATGCATCGGCTCCGCAAATGTCTGCAAATGAAATTACCAAACAACTAATCAAAAAAATAAATACAAAATTATATGATTTTATAGTAGTAAATTACGCCAACGCAGACATGGTTGCCCATACAGGAAATTTTAATGCCACGGTTAAGGCAGCTCAGTGTATTGATGCCAATTTAGGTATATTATCAGATACGATTTTGTCAGTAGGAGGTGGATTAATAATTACATCAGACCATGGAAATGCGGAGGAAATGATTAATCTTAGAACTGGTGAGGATGATACCGAACATAATATAAATCCGGCTCCATGTATATTCGTTATAAACGAATTAAAAGGCAATAGTCAGCAATTGCCTCAGGGCCTACTAGCAGATGTTGCACCTAGTATATTAGCCTTATTAAAAATTCCTAAGCCTTCGCAAATGACCGGAAGAAATATGTTATAGAATTCCCAATAAACTTCCAAGGCGCAGAAAACCACACTATACATGTTATTTCCAATACCTCAAAAGTATGTAATCGCTTTTAGTGCATTCATCCCTCGAGTCAGACTCGGGGGTTTTCTGCAAGCGATTATAAAAAGATGAATTTATTCAGAATATAAGTGTAAATTCACCTCTTGGCTTATTTTTTAGAAAATGAGCAATAGAAGAATTAATGTTCTCTCTTCGAATTTCCTGATGTAATTTTGTCATTTCCCTGCAAATTGCTATTTTTATATTTCCTCCAAGCCCCTGTATATTATTTAGGGTTTTTATCAATCTGTAAGGTGATTCATACGCAACTATTGTAAATTTTAATTTTTTACGCAAAAGAAGAATATTTTTAAGAAACAATTCTCGCTTCATAGATTTTTTAGGCATAAAACCTGCAAAATAAAAGTTTTGGCCAGAATAACCGCTTAAAGTTATGGCACAAATTAGAGCTGTTGAACCAGGTATAGATTCCAATACGATATTATTTTTAATAGCTTCATTAACTAAATAAAATCCGGGATCTGAAACTAAAGGTGTACCTGCGTCGCTTATTAAAGCTAGGTCTTTATTAGATTTTAAAATACTTATAATCTGAGCTGTTTTGGCTTTTTCATTAAATTCATTCAATGAGATCATTGTTTTTTTTATACCGTAATAATTTAAAAGCTTACCTGTAATTCTTGTGTCTTCACATATAACAGAATCAACTTTTTTTAAAGTTTCCAATGCCCGTAAAGTAATATCCTTTAAATTTCCTATTGGAGTGGCTACAATAAATAAAGTGCCCATAACAAGTTAATATTAAGGGTATAAAGTCAAAAGTCAATAAGAATGCTAAAAACTATTCGAAAATATTTAAAAAAAATTGGGCCGGGAATTATTACCGGTGCATCTGACGATGATCCGTCAGGTATTGCCACATATTCAATAGCCGGTGCTTCACAAGGTTATTCATTGCTCTGGTCATCTCTTCTAACATTTCCTCTTATGGTTGCTATCCAGGAAATGTGTGCCAGAATCGGTGTTGTAACAGAAAAAGGTCTTGCCGGAAATATTAGAGAACACTATAAATCCAAATTATTCCTGTACTCATTGGCATTTTTGATAATTATTGCCAATACATTAAACATCGGGGCAGATTTGTCCGGAATGGCAGCTTCTATTCAACTTATCATACCGATTGATGTTAAGTTAATTGCTATTGTCATTACCATATTAATTATTTTGTTAATGGTTTTTTTCCCATACAAATTTATCGCCGCTAATTTAAAATGGCTCACTTTTGCATTGTTTGCATATATAGCATCGGCATTAGTGGTAAAGCAGGACTGGATTCAAATTATCTATAACACACTGGTGCCGAATTTTAAATTTGATCGAAATTCAATAACATTAATCATTGCAATACTTGGTACTACGATATCCCCTTACTTATTTTTTTGGCAGACATCAGCGGAAGTGGAAGAAATAAAAGAAAAAGAGCAAATAATGCATAAAAAAATTATTGTGACAAAGCATGAACTTAAGCAAATAAGAGAGGAGGTCAGTATTGGTATGTTTTTATCAAATTTGGTCATGTTTGCCATTATTGCAACTTCTGCTTCAACTTTATATAAATTTGGTATCCGGGATATTTTCACAGCAGACCAGGCTGCAAAAGCTCTGGAACCTATTGCGGGTAAAGCATCTTCATACTTATTTACCTTGGGAATTGTCGGTACAGGACTTTTGGCAATCCCTGTTTTAGCAGGTTCTGCGGCTTATGCTGTTTCCGAAATATTTCAGTGGAGAGAAGGTTTGAGTAAATCTTTCAGGCAGGCAAAATCCTTTTATGCTGTTATTATTGCTTCAACATTGGTAGGCTTTTTAATGATATTTGCTAACATTAATCCATTTAAAGCTTTATTTTATACTGCAGTCATCTATGGATTAATATCACCGATTCTTATTTTTATAATCCTGATTTTAGCAAATAATAAAAAAATTATGGGCAAATATACCAATACTTTGGCAACTAATACTTTGGGAATAATTGCGCTTTTAATTATGTCAATAGCTTCTGCTTTTTTTATATTTTTTACTATTAAAGGCTAGATATATTTACGGATAACGCCAACGCATTTGCCTTGAATTGTTACGTTTTTAGAATAAATGGGAGCCATTGCTGAATTTGCTGGTTCCAGGCGAATACGGTTTTTTTCTTTAAAAAAGCGTTTTAAAGTTACTATACCGTTTTCAACCATAGCAACTACTATATCACCATCTTGCGCTTGACTCGTATCTTCTACAACAACATAATCACCGTCTAAAATACCTTCTTCTATCATGGACTGCCCCCTAACCTGTAAAACATATGATTTTTTATTAGCGGATACCATATTTGGAGATACAGTAAACGATGCATTGGGATCTGTATATGGTTCTATTGGCGACCCGGCGGCGATATAACCAAGTAAAGGCAGTTCGATACCTTTAACAATCTTACTTATTTTTTTGTCAATAATATCAATACTACGCGCAAATCCGGAAGATTTTTTGATTATACCTTTTCTTTCCAGGGCCTGAAGATGTTCATGTACAGTAGATAGCGATTTTACGCCCATTTTATTAGCTATTTCAACCAATGTTGGGGCCTGACCAAATTTTGCAATATAGTTTTTAATAAATGTCAATATCTGTTTTTGTCTTCTATAAATTATAGCTGGCATATTGTTATATTACCAAACAAAACCCGAAGTTGTCAATGGGGAATTAGGTCTCTAATTCTCTCTGCTGTTGTTCTTCTTGGGACTCCAACTGTTGGAAGTACAGCAGCCCCAAACTCAGAACCCGCCCCAAAGGAGCAACTTATGATGAGCTCATCTGGTAGAAGTTTCCCCTCATGGTAAGCATCGCGCAAGGCAAGAGGTATCGAAGCGGAAGAAGTATTCCCCTTGTGCTTAATGTTTTTGTAAACCCTTTCTCTAGGGAAACCTATATCCTTTGCAAGGCCATCAATTATTTCTAGATTTGCTTGGTGAGGAAATAACCACATAATATCACCAAACGTTACGTCAGCCTTTGCTGCGGCACGCATAATGCATTCCCGCATATCGTTCTGAGCATATTTCTTTACCATTTTGCCGTTCATCCAAATGCAATGCTGATTGTTCCTTATTGTTTCCTCGGATGTTGGAATGCGCGATCCGCCAGCAGGTATGTACAAATCTTCAACGTGAGATCCATCTGCACCAAATTGAAAAGCGATCTTCGCAGATAAAGAGTTCTTATCCGATATCGTATCAATGACCACTGCACCTGCTGCATCACCAAAAACCATAAACGTTTCACGCTTATTGGGGCTTAGAAATTTACTCAGAGTATCAGAACCTACAACCACTTGCGGTCCACCTTGACCGTAAGGACTCACAATATCGTTATATGCTATGTAAAGTGAGCTTAAAAAACCTACGCATGCAGTGGAAATGTCAAAATAAACACCCATTCTAGGAGTACCCACTCTTTCCTTAACACTCGGAGCAATTGGAACACCAGGATAATCTTCCGTCATCGTTCCGCACCATATCGCTTTTACTTCCTCTGGCCTGATATTGGCCATCCTTAAAGCCCGATTGACAGCTTCAACGGCTAAATCGGACGTAGCATATTCTTCTTCCGTCCAATTTCTAGATTCAATGCCAACATTTTTCATTAATTTTTTAACAGCTTTTGCAGGTTTATTTAAAAAATCTGCAATGTGGTCAT
>Ga0155809_101_pt1 | contig 15593 bp, 29 predicted proteins | sample RifCSPlowO2_01_FD_107463 | JGI IMG/M metagenome (GOLD analysis project Ga0155809, IMG submission 107463) | Candidatus Curtissbacteria bacterium RIFCSPLOWO2_01_FULL_37_9
GCTCGTACATTTCCCAGGCCAACGATATCTTTGTTAATTGGTTCATGTCCATATTCTAAATTCATGAGTGTCGGATTTCTACGGAGAATACTGCGAAGAGTTGACAAAAAGAGATAAAAAGGGTTAGATGTAGTGGATGGCTTTATTTGATTTCATAAAAAATCTTTTCGGCAAAAAAGAACAGGCTCCAAGTTCGCCAAGCGAAACACCCCAGCAACCGCCATCTTCTATTCCAAATCAGGAACCTACTATCCAGCAACCACCACAACCTCAAGAAACTCCAACATCAACAGAAACTCCGCAATCATAACTTTTTAAAAAACTTAATGAAGTGTTGTATTAGGAATTATTAGTGGAATTACCTCCGTGGAGATTGCTTGCCTTTACGGGCTTTTTGAGCTAATCCATATTTTCGGCGTTCTTTAACTCTGGGATCACGCGTTAAGAGATGGGCTCTTTTAAGTATCGGGCGATATTGGGAATCAGCATACGTTAAAGCTTTCGAAAGACCGTGAACAACCGCATCCAACTGACCGGCTTTACCGGATCCCTTTACCTTAATACTGGCATAGTATAAATTGCTGGAATTAGTTAAAATAAAAGGTTTCTGCCATTTAACTTTATAGACTTCTCCTGGAAAATAATCTTCTATAGGTATATTTTCAACAACCGTATCACCCTTTCCTTTATACAATTTAATTCTGGCTACCGCTTCTTTTCGGCGCCCATGAGCAATAAATTGATTATTTTTAATTTGTTTGTCTGTTTTCTTTGAAACTTTTTTAAATTTGTCTTCCATATTATTATTTAAATGTAATTTTAACTTTGCTGATTTTTAAACATACTTTCATGGGGATGATCACTTTGCGGGTAAACGAAAAGTTTCTTGATCATTATTTTACCTAATCTAGTTTTTGGCAACATTCCCCGGATTGAATGCCTTAATAATTTTTCCGGAGAATCGGATCGAATTTGGGAAGCTGATTTTATATATAATCCGCCCGGATACCCGCTATGGCGGTAATATTTTTTTTGCTTATTTTTATCTCCTGTTAATGTAATTTCTTTAGCATTTATAATTACCACGTAATCACCGGCATCTAAATAGGGTGTGTAATAATTTTTATTTTTACCCATCAATATATTTACCACCTCAGTCGATAGTCTTCCTAGGACTTTATTTTTAGCATCAATTAAGTGCCAAACCCGTTTCACATCTTTCAACTTAACGTTTTTCATGATTTTTAACTTTTACAGCTTTAGGTAATTTTTTAATCTTTGATTTGGTTATCTTTTTCGCAATTTTTTTAGGAAGAGTTTTTTTTGCGGATTTTACTCGTGTTTTATCCCATTCCATAAATTGCAGACGTGCCATTTGTGCATTATCACCGCGCCTTGTCCCAAGTTTTATTATTTTGGTGTAACCGCCTACTCTTTTTTCAAAACCCGGTCCAATTTCTTCAGTTAATTTTCTGAAAGCTAACGGCTTCAATCCGGATGCAAGTTGTCTTTTAACAAATAGCTTATCCTTTTTAGCAGCGGTTACCAATTTATCAATAAACGGCTGTACAAATTTAGCTTTAGCAAGTGTAGTTGTAGTCTGACCAGTTTCTAGAATTGAACTGGATAAACCATAAAGCAGGGCTTTTCTGGATTTCGTATCACGGCCAAGCCTTCGACCAAAAACCGCATGCCTCATTTTATTTCTATACTCTTTTCTCTAAGTCTCTCTTCGACTAAACTAATAGACTTTGGACCCATATTTTTCATTTTTAGAAGATCCTTTTTATCTCTATCGAGAAAATCTCCGATAGTTTCAATTTTACCAGTCTTAAGACTATTAGTCAGCCTAACCGGTAAATCCAACTCTTCTAAAGAAGAATTAAGTAATTCTTGGGTAATTTCAACCTTAGCAATAGACTTCTTATCTTTTTTACTTGCAGGTTGAGGCTGGTAAATAGTCATAAAATGATCTACCATGGTTTTGGAAGCTTGCTTTAGTGCTTCTGACGGTTTTACTGTTCCATCTGTTGTAATTTCGATTATTAATTTATCGTAATTAGTAAGTCTGCCTACACGAGTTGTTTCTACTTTATATTTAGCATTGATAATCGGCGAATAATTTGCGTCTATGGGTATTACACCGATTTCATTTGTAGCACGATCTGATGCCATTGAATATCCGAATCCTTTCTCCGCTATAATCTGTGCAGTCAATTTAGTCTTTGCGTCAGCCAGATGAGCCAATATTAAATCCCCATTGATAATTTCTGCACCTGCAGAAGGAGATATGTCTTTGGCTTTGACAGTTTTAGGGCCTTTTACGTCCAGTAATAATTTAACTGGTTTATCGCTGGTAATTTTTAGTCTGACTTTTTTAAGATTTAGGATAAATTCGACAATATCTTCAGACATCCCGGACAAAGTTGAAAACTGATGCCTTACCTGCGAAATTTTAACCTGGGTAATAGCTGCACCTTCGAGTGAACTTAATAGAACCCGACGAAGAGAATTACCCAGTGTATGCCCATACCCCTGATCAAGAGGTTCTATTATAAATTTCCCGTAATCTGCAGTTTCTTTTTCTGTATTTAGTTCAATAAGTGACAAATCAAGCATTCAAATCACCTCCCTTCACCCCCGTAGCAAAAGCATAGGAGAGTTACTTAAATTAGTATCCGCATTCTATATTTTACTGTAATCATTTATTAACTGGTTTTGGAGAGGCAAATCTCCTTTTTGTTAATTTATATTCTTATTCGTTTGTATTAAACCGATAAAATTCAAGCTCATCGTTATCTTGAGTAATATTCAACGATTAGACGTTCGTCTATTTCTTCGGTAATATCTTCGCGCTTTGGCACTTTCGAAATCTTTCCGACAGTCACCTTTTTCGACAACCAAGACGGCAGTATTTCATTTTTAGTTTCTTCGATCAGTTTTTTTATAAAATCCAAATTCGCGGCTTGTGCAGAAAGAGAAATAACAGACCCAAGTTTAACATTAAACGAAGGTATAGTCACTACTTTGTTATCAACCAGTACATGCCCATGGGAAACCAGTTGCCTTGCTTGGGCACGGCTTTTAGCTAATTTTAATCTAAAAATTACATTATCCAAACGGGTTTCCAGAATCTGCAATAATACTTCACCGGTTGCTTTTTTTGCGCGGGAAGCAATGGTGTAATATTTCTGAAATTGCCTTTCTAAAACACCGTACATCCGCTTGACTTTTTGTTTTTCCCTAAGCTGCATACCATATTCAGATTGTTTTCGTCTTCTTTTTGACCCGTGCTGTCCCGGAAGCCCGGCATTTTTTCTGATAACGGGACATTTTACAGATCCGCATAAAGCAATTCCTTCTGCTTTACAAAGATGATGCTTCGGCCCGGTATACCTAGCCATGATGTCTCCTTTTAACTAAAGAACTTCCAAAGTTCAATTTATTAAAACTTGAGTTACTGATCATACCCTTCTCCTTTTAGTTGGCCGCGGGCCATTATGGGGTATCGGGGTCACATCTACTATCATTGTTATCAACAATCCTGCGGCTTTGAATGCACGAATTGCTCCATCACGTCCGGGGCCCGGACCCCTAACATGTACTTCTATACTTTTAATACCTCTCTCCAGTACTTTTTTAGCAACAGTTTCAACAGCAGTTGTGGCGGCATAGGGAGTTGATTTACGGGCGCCTTTAAATCCGGAACTGCCTGCAGACCCCCAAAATAAAACCCGGCCATTAATATCTGTAATGGTAATAATTGTGTTATTAAAAGTTGCAGTCACATAAGCCTTTGCATGGCTGATATTTTCCAAGGTCTTTTTTTGTGGTTTTTTATCACTCTTTGCCATTTTAATTATTGTTTGGAAGACTGCTGCTTTTTGTCAGTTGCAACCGACCCCATCTTGGTAACTACGTCTTTTCTTACAGTCCCGATCGTGACTCTTTTACCTCTTTTGGTTCGGGAATTTACCCTTGTTCTCTGACCTCTTACCGGTAAACCTTTTGTGTGTCGAAGTCCTCTGTAACTGCCAATTTCCTGAAGTCTTTTTATATTATTTTGAATTTCCCTTTTTAGATCCCCTTCAACATTATAATTTTCAATTTCCCTCTGAAGCTTATTTATTTCTTCTTCGGACAAATCTTTAGTCTTTTTATTGGCATCAATTTTGCAATTGGTAATTATTTTTTTTGCCAATACTGACCCAATTCCGTAAATATACGGTAAGGCTGCTTCTATTCTTTTATTTGCCGGTAGATCAATGCCGGTTATTCTTGCCATTTTACAAACCTTTCTTTTGATTAATCGAAGTGAATATTTTAAAAAATTCACCCGCTTACCAAATCTGTCTAACCTTGGCGCTGTTTATGCCTGGGATTAATGCAAATTACATAAAGCCGGTTACGCCTTTTAATAATTTTGCAGTTTATACACCTTTTTTTAACGCTGGCTTGTACTTTCATAAAACTTTCAATTTAGTTATTGTCTTTTATTTTTATTTGTATCTGTAAGCAATTCTACCTTTAGTCAAATCATAAGGCGTCATTTCAACTTTTACTTTGTCACCGGGCAAAATTCTGACATAATGAATTCTCATCTTTCCTGAAAGATGGCAAAGTACAACTTTTTCCGTAGTCACACTCGGAATCTGTCCTTCCGAAATAGATACCCGGAACATTGTGTTGGGTAATGCTTCAATAACTTCACCATCAACTTCAATTACACCGGGTTTAATAGCTCAAAGAGGTAACATGAGGTTTCCCTTTTGTATTCCCCTTCCTCCAATTTGAATACTTAACTTGCAAAATTAGATTTCGTTTCAATTTTAGACTATTAAGAATTCTCATTTTAACAAATTTAAAGATACGGCGTCAATACTATAGGGCCATTTTTTTTGACCACAATCGTTTGCTCAAACAAACCTCCTAAAGTATTATCTTTACTCCTTATAGTCCAGCCGTTGGGATCTAACTTAACCTCACCACTTCCTTGAGTGTAAATAACCTCAACTGCCAAAACCATATTTTCCAATATTTTTGGTCCTGTATTTTGTTTGCCGAATCCGGGAATCATTGGATCTTCATGAAGCAAACGACCAATTCCATGACCGGTCAAACTTTTCACTACGGAATATCCGGATTTTTCAATTAATTTTTGGATGGTTGATGATATGTTCCCTATTGTCGAGCCGACTTTTGCCTGGGTAATCGCTTCTTTTAAAACACTTTGTCCTTTTTTTAAAAAAATTTTAGTGCTATTGGGTATTTTGCCAACCGGAACAGTCAGCGCCATATCACTGTGATACCCCCCAAAACAGGCTCCCATGTCAATTCCTAATATATCCCCTTCTTCTAAAACCCTTTTCGTCGGAATGCCATGAACAACCTCGTCATTTACAGTTGTACAAATAGTCCATTTATATTCATCTACTGTCATAAATGACGATAATGCCTTTCTTTTTAGAATTTCGTGCCTGGCAATTTCGTCCAGCTCTTTACAAGTTATTCCGGGATTTACTTTCTGAAGCACTGTTTTAAATGCTTCTGCACAAATTTTTCCGGCTTTTGCCATTAATTCAACTTCATGATCTGTTTTAACAACTTGGGGATGCTTTCTTGCCCAATCCCCGTACGAATCAATTCCTGACATTTTCAATCCTCCGGGCTATATCTTTTTCTATTGTTTCAACAGACCGTTCCCCGTCTATTTCCTCGAGCTTTCCGTTTTCCTTAAAATATTCGAGCAGAGGTTCTGTTTTCTGATGAAACAATTCAAGCCTTCTTCTTAAAACATCAAAATTATCATCACTTCTACCCCGGCCTATTAATCTTTTAACTGCTTCATGATCAGAAATCCTAATAAAAAAGACTATGTCAATATCTTTATCAACACCTTCTATTTGTGCGAAATTTCTTGGATAGCCATCAAGAACATAACCTTTCCGGCAATCGGGTTGCTTAAGACGATCATGTAATAACTTCATGGTAATGTTATCTTCAACAAGATCACCCAAAGCCAATGCACTTTGAATTTTTTCGGAATATTGATCATTTGCCGATGAACGATCTCTTAAAATTTGCCCCATTTCAACACAAGGTAGATTTAATTTTTGGGCAATACTTTTTGCTTGTGTTGACTTTCCGCTTCCCTGGCCTCCAAGTATAATGATTTTCATTTTATTGTGTTTATTAATTCTTTCTGAGAAATAAATCGTAATCTTTCATAACAAGCAGTGATTCGATTTTTTTTGATGTTTCTAAAACTACCGAAACAACAATCAAAAGTCCGGTACCGCCTATTAAAAGTGTTGTTATTCCGGTTAAGCTCTGGCCAATGGAGGGTAAAATTGCTATTAATCCCAAAAATATTGCCCCAAAAAGGGTAATTCTTAAAGATACGTAATCAAGATATGATTTTGTAGTAGATCCGGGTCTTATCCCAGGCAGAAAGCCGCCCTGCTTCATCAGCATTTCGGAAATCTGTTTAGTATTAAAAGCTACGCTGGTGTAAAAATAGGTAAAAGCAACAACCAATAAAAAATAAGTTACGTTATATAAAATACCATTGGGATCATAAAGTCTTTGAATATCCTGGGCAAAATTCGCGATAAACACACTCGGTGATCTTTCAAAAAATCTGGCAAATGTTGTCGGTAGAAGAATCAAAGAAACCGCAAATATAATCGGGATCACACCGGCTTGATTAACTCTTAAAGGTATATAACTGGTAACCGGGGTTGCCGCCTGATTTGACGCGCGTCTTGAATAATGAACTTTAATCGGCCGTCTGGCTTCGGTTACTATCACAATCGAAATTGTCACCAATATAGCCATTACCACAAATATTAGAGCATTTCTTAATTGTGTCGGATCGAAAACAGAAACTTGTTGAAAAATTCCTATCGGTAATCTACCGACTATACCGGCAAAAATAACCATAGAAATTCCATTGCCTATTCCTCTTTGGGAGATTAACTCACCAAGCCACATCAGAAGAATTGTTCCTGCGGTCATTGTCAATACTAAAGATAATAATGTCAGAGGAGCGACCGTTGTAATAATTTTCGAATTACGAAGTAAAATATACATTCCGAATGCCTGAATTACAGTCAGCGGAACCGTTAAATAACGCGTGTACTGGGTGATTTTTTCCCGGCCAGACTCGCCTTCTTTAGCCAATTCTTCAAGTTTGGGAAATACCAATTGAAGAAGTTGCATAATAATGCTGGCATTAATATAAGGATTCAAACCCAAAGACATCACCGAAAAGTTAGCAAGAGTCCCGCCTGAAAATATATCTAAAAGAGACAATAGCTGGCTTTCGGAAAATAACTTTTTTAAAGACTGTAAATCAACACCGGGAACCGGTACAAAGGCAAAAATTCTAAAAATAAGAAATATAAATGCGGTAAAAAGAATCTTCCCTCTTAAATCTTTAATTTTAAAAATCTTTATGACAGTTTGAATATATTTTTGAAGAATTTGCATAATAATTTATTGATTATTCTTTACTTTTTGGATTATTACCAATAACTTTCCCTCCTGCTTTTAAAATTTTACCGGTAGCTTTTTTTGATATTGGTAAACTTATTGTTACAGAATTATTTAAATTACCTCCGCCGAGTATCTTAACGCCGAATCTGTTAGCGTCCTCTTTGTTAACAATTCCAAATTTAATCAAAGTTGCTAAATCTATTACTTGGCCTTTCGGTAAAATATTTAAAACTTTCAGATTAACCACAAGCGGTTTTTTTGAAGTCTTTGAATTACCTTTGCCCCTTTTATAAGGAAGTCTTTTAATGAGAGATCTTTGCCCGCCTTCAAAATGCGGGTGGTTGATGGAAATTTTTCCTCTGGCTTTCTGGCCTTTGGTACCCCGACCTGCTGTTTTACCCTTTCCCGAACCTGGCCCCCTGCCTACTCTTTTTGATCTTTGTTTAATTACATTGGACAAAGACTGCTGATTCACTTCGATAACCTCCTTAATGCTTCCAATGTCGCATAAACATTGGATGCCTGGTTTTTGGTACCTAGAACTTTACTGGATATATTTTGAATACCAGCCACTTCAACAACATTTCTAACTGCACCGCCGGCGATTACACCTGAACCAACCGGCGCAGGTTTTAGAAGAACTTTAGCCGCACCCCGCTTTATTAAAATATCATGAGGAATTGTTCCGTTGTAAATTGGAACTTCAATCAGATGTTTTTTAGCATAATTGATGCCTTTTCTAATTGCAGAAGCAACATCACGGGCTTTACCGGGCCCTACTCCCACTTTACCTTTCTTATCACCGACAACTACAATCACAGAAAAACCGATTCTGTTACCTCCTTTAGTCTTTTTAGATACACGATTTACCTGAATTACCCTTTCCTCAAAGTCCAATTCCTGGCCGACTGGACCTTGCATCCATGAGTTAGTCCTACTTTGAAACTTTGCCATTTTAAAAAATTAATCCCCCTTGTCTGGCACCATCGGCTAAAGCTTTTATCCGACCGTGGAATTTATAACCACCTCTGTCAAAAACTACTTTTTTAATTTTTTTAACATTAGCTGATTTAGCAATCTGTAAACCAACTTCAAAAGACGGCGTAATCCCTTCATCTTTTTTCAAACCGACTTTGTTTAATCTGCGCTTATTCAACTTCATATCAGATAACGAACAAATTGTTATACCGTTTTCATCGTCAATTAGCTGAGCATAAATATGCATATTTGACCTGAATACATTAAGTCTTGGTACCTTTTTTGTACCCTTTACTTTTTGGCGTATTTTTTTATGCCTTGTCTGTCTTTTAACTTTGACATTTTTGGATAATTTACTCATATTATTTTAAGGTCCGCCTCCTATTGTTTTTACAGCTTTTCCGGCTTTTCTCCTGATAACTTCATCCAAATACTTAATACCCTTACCTTTATAAGGTTCGGGCGGCCTGACTCTCCTGATTCTGGCGGCTATTTCACCGACAGATACTTTATCCGGTCCGGAAACAATAATTTTATTTTCGCTTGTATCTATTTGAATACCCGAGACCTTGCTAATTACAACCGGATGTGAATAACCTACATTCAATACTAAATCATCACCATTTTTTACTGCTTTATAACCCACGCCAATAATTTCCAATATTTTCTGGTGGCCTTCACCTACACCTTGAACCATATTGGCAATAAGGCTTCTGGTCAGACCGTGCAGAGATCTGGCAAGTTTATTATCTGACTTGCGGGAAACTATTATATTATTATTTTTTATTTCTACTTTAATTTCCTCCCGAAAATTTAAGGATAAGTTTCCTTTTGGACCTTTGACATTGATCTTTTGATCATTCAGATCAACCAAGACATTTGAGGGGATTATTATGGGTAGCTTTCCTATTTTAGACATTTATAAAAATCTACCAAACCCGGCAGATTATCTCCCCTCCCAAATTTTTTTTATTAGCTTCTTTGCCTGTCATTAATCCTTTAGAAGTTGAGACTATAACAAAACCCCTTCCGCCTTTGACGGGTTTAATTTTTTTTGATTTCGTATAAATTCTCAATCCTAATTTAGAGACTCTTTGAACTTGTGTCAGACGTGGTTTATGCCCATCAAATATAAGTTCTGCAATTATATTTGAATTTTTTCTAGAAACATGACCAATAAACTCCTCTTTTTCCAAAACATTAGCAATTTCTAATTTCATTTTGGAATAGGGAATAGTAATATAAGACTTTTGAGCCAGATAACCGTTTTTTATAATTACGAGCATATCAGCTATCGGGTCCATCATTTACTCCTTTAATTTGATAACTGCAATTTTCAATTACCATGATGACTTTTTAACTCCAGGTATTTCACCCTTATGTACCAAATCTCTAAAACATAAACGGCAAATCTCAAACTTTCTAATAAATCCCCTGGGTCTTCCGCAAATTTTGCACCGATTGCGGTGCCTATTGCTAAATTTTTGTTTTTTTTCATTTTTTACAATTTTTGATTTTTTAGCCATATTCTCTTTTTAATTTTCTTTAAACGGCAGACCTAATAGCTCGAAAAGTTTTTGTGATTTTTCCGGATTACTATTTTTTATTACAATTGATACGGACAAACCTCTTATTTTATCAATTTTAGAATAATCTATTTCAGGAAAAATTATCTGTTCACTAAGTCCTAAATTGAAATTACCCATTTTATCGAAGTTACCTTTCGTAACCCCACGAAAATCGCGCATTCGCGGGACAACAATTGAAATAAATTTTTCCAGAAAATACCAAGCGCGCTTTTTTCTCAATGTTACTGCAGCACCGATTATGTCGCCTTTTCTTAATTTGAAACCCGCAATAGCCGCTTTGGCCTTAGTAAATTTCGGCTGCTGTCCGGAAATTGCCGCGAGCTGTTGCGATACTTTAGCGATTGCATCTTTATTAGTCATCGCTTCAATTACACTTGTGTTAATAACTATTTTATCGATTATTGGCGCGGAAAGATCATTTTTAAGACCATATTCGTTTTTCAATTTTGGCAAAACTTCTTGCTGATATTTAGATATGATACTGATCATAAAAGTCCTTTCTAAGTTGTAAGGCTCCCCTGACATTTTACGCATAGCCTCTGTTTATTTTTACCGTCATAACCAAAATTTATTCTGGTAACTTTTGTACATTTAGGACAAATTACGGCAATCTTAGCGCAAGAGATGGGTCTGGATATTTCATAGATACCCGCAGCCTGGCTTTTGGAAACTTTCCTGTGTCGTTTATATATATTGATATTCTCTACGGTAACTTTGTCAATTTTAGGAAAAACCTTTTCTATCTTCCCCTTTTTTCCCTTATCCCGGCCTGCAGTCACCAAAACTTCGTCACCTATTCTAAATTTAAACATTTTTAAATTACCTCCTTTGCCAACGAAGCTATTTTCGTAAAACCTTTACTTTTTAATTCTGAAGCGACCGGACCAAAAATTCTAGTTGCTCTTGGTGCTTTTAATACATCTATAATCACACCGGCATTTTCAGAAAATCTGATATAGGACCCGTCACTCCTTTTTGTTTCCTTTTTAGTTCTAACAATAACTGCCTTAATAATTTCATGATCCTTAACCTGTCCGTTAGGTGCTGCACCACGTACTACGCAGGTAACAATATCTCCAAGTCCTACAAATCTTCTTCCCGTGCCCTTACCCTTTCCAATGACTATAATTTTTTTTGCACCGCTGTTGTCGGCAACATTTAATCTGGATCTAATACCAAGCATATTTATTTTTTTTCAATTACTATTTTAAAATGTTTGTCTTTGGAAACCGGTTTTGATTCTACAATTTTAACTTTTTGCCCAATACTTACAACCGAATCAGCATGAACTTTGAAATTTTTTGTTCTGGTTACAGTCTTTTTGTATAACGGGTGTTTGATTTTAGACGTAACTTTAACAATTGCAGTGTTGAGCATTTTATTAGAAACAACCACTCCTTCTTTAATTAACGGCATTTTTATCCTCCTTTGCGGATTTGTTCACTGTCCGTAATCTCTGAGCTTTTTCAGCGAGATATTTAAAATTTATAATAGTTCTAATTCGGGCAATATCTTTTTTAATAAGCCCGACACTGTGAACGTTTTTTAATTTACCCATTTTAAATTCTATTAATTTTTCGAGCTTTTGTTTTTCAAGCTCAGTGATTTTTTTGACGAGCTCAATAATAGACTTTTTTTTATAATCTGAAAAATCTTGTTTTTTCATCGTGAAATTATTAATGTTTTAACCGGTAATTTATGCGATGCAAGTCTCATAGCTTCCTTGGCAATATCATCCTCGACAGCTCCCATTTCAAATATGACCGTTCCAGGTTTTACAATCGCAACGTAGTGATCAATATCACCTTTACCGGATCCCATCCTGGTTTCAGCCGGTTTTTTTGATACCGGTTTATGGGGAAAAATTCTAATCCAGATTCTTCCGCCTCTTTTTGTATAATGAGTCATCGCCCTTCTGGCAGCTTCAATCTGTCTTGCCGTTATCCATGCAGATTCCAAACTTTTTAATCCCCAAGATCCAAAAGCTATCGCATTACCTTTTAGGGCTATACCTTTTATTTTGTCTCTAAATTGTTTTCTATATTTTGCCCTTTTTGGTGCTAACATAGTTATCTCCCGGCCATATCCTGACTTTCTTTAAATATCCATACTTTGACGCCAACAATTCCGGCTCTGGGAACTTTTGCATCGATTTTTGCAAAATCTATATCAGCACGAATAGTGTGAAGAGGAATAGCACCGTATTTAACAGATTCGGTTCTGGCAATCTCTGATCCTCCCAGTCGGCCTGCAACTGCAACTTTTGCTCCTTTGGCACCTGATCTTCTTGTTCTTTCAAGAGATTGATTGATAACCCTTCTAAAAGGAATTCTTCTTTGCAATTGTTCTGCAACATTCTGGGCAACAAGATAAGCATCCAAATCCGGATTTTTAATTTCTTCAAATCGAATTTCGAGTTTTTTGGGGTCTTCGATCTTAAATTTTTTGACTAAAACCGTTTTTAGTTCTTCGATCCCTGTTCCGCCTCGACCAATAGCAATTCCAGGTCTGGAAACATGAATAATAATAGTCCTTTTGTCGAACGATCGTTCGATTTCAACTTTGGCGATTCCCGCATGTTTAAGTTTCTCCATTAAATAAATGCGGATTTGCTGGTCCTCAAGAAGATATTTTGAATAAGTTTTACCTGAAGCGAACCAACGGGAACTCCATGTATATACAGTTCCAAGCCTAAAACCGATCGGGTTAATTTTTTGTCCCATATAATTACTTGATTTTATTATTAAATTGATATTTCATAGATGCTATTTTTTAGATATTAACTTTTTCTTATCAATTTTTTTAATATCGACATTTTGCTTATTAACAACAGCAGGTTGAATATCCAAAGACGATTCTTGTTTAGACAAACCTTCGACAATTACCAAAATATGGCTGGTTCTTTTCAAAATCCGATGAACTCTGCCTCTTGAAATAGGTTGATATCTTTTAAAAACAGGGCCTTTAGAAACCATAATTTGCTTAAATGTTAATGAATCTATATCAAAACCATAATTATTTTTGGCATTGGCAATTGCTGATAAAACCACTTTTTTAAGGGGTTGAGCAATACTTTGTGGTATAAATTCCAAAATCTTAACTGCATCTTTGGGTTTCATTTTTTTTATTTTATTTACAATAAGTAATGTCTTTTTGGGTGATATTCTGACATTTTTGGCAATTGCTTTAAAAACCACTTTTTTAAGGGGTTGAGCAATACTTTGTGGTATAAATTCCAAAATCTTAACTGCATCCTTGGGTTTCATTTTTTTTATTTTATTAACAATAAGTAATGTCTTTTTGGGTGATATTCTGACATTTCTGGCAATTGCTTTAATCTCCATATTGTTACCCCCTTACTTTTTAGCTGATGATTTTTCCGTAATTTTTCCGTGTCCCCTGAAAGTTCTGGTAGGTGCAAATTCGCCTAACCGGTGACCAACCATAGATTCTGTGATAAAAACATTAATAAAAGTCCGTCCATTGTGAACCGCAAAAGTCTGATTAACAAATTCCGGAGGAATCTGACTGGAGCGCGCCCATGTTTTAATCTGTTCCTTTTTGCCGGAATTTTTGTAAGCGATAACTTTCTTAAGCAATTTTTGATCAATATACGGACCTTTTTTACGCGATCTGCTCATTATTTTCTCCTTTTAAGGATAAATTTATTGGACGGTTTATTTAATTTCCTGGTTTTTCCAAATGCTCGTTTACCATGCCGTGTTTTAGGATTCATTCCCGTACCCGACCTGCCTTCTCCTCCACCATGAGGATGAGATCCCGGATCCATGGCTACACCCCGCACATGCGGTCTTCTCCCTCTATGACGGGATTTTCCTGCCTTACCAGCAGATAGATTTTTCCAGTCAATATTGCTTAACTGACCAATAGTTGCATAACAAGATGCAAGAATTTTTCTGATTTCTTTGGATGGTAGTTTTAAATGAACCCAATTACCTTCTCTTGCAGAAATAATAGCGTTTCCACCGGCGCTTCGCGCAAGCTGTCCACCAGCTCCTGGTGTAAGTTCGACATTGTGCACAACTGTACCGATTGGAATTTTTCCTAAAGGCAAGGCATTGCCGACTTTTATCTGAGCTTTTTCACCGGAAATTACATTTTGGCCTATTTTTATGCCTGTTGGTGCGAGTATATATTTTTTTTCGCCATCAATATAATGTAAAAGAGCAATTGCTGCACTGCGATTAGGATCATATTCTATAGCTGCAATTTTGGCGCTAATATTTATTTTATCCCTTTTAAAATCAATTTCCCGGTAATTTCTTTTGTGTCTTGCACCCCTGCCCCTCTGCGTAATCTTCCCTTTAGATCTGCCTGAAATTTTCGGCAGTGCCAATATTAATGTTCTTTCAGGTTTCGACTTGGTAATTTCGGTGTTTATTAATACTGACTTAAATCTCTGGCCCGGTGTAATTGGTTTGAAATTCTTAATTGGCATTTAATCCTCTTTCTTGTTAGTAGCAGTCTCCTTAATTTTTTTTGCTTTTTTTGACTTTGAACCTTTTGAAGAAAGCATTTCTATAGTTTGTCCGGGCGACAACCAGACGATTGCTTTTTTACCACCGCTTATAGACGTAAATTTTCTTGTTCCTGTTACCCTTTTTTTTCGGGGTTTGAAATTTATGATGTTTACTTTTGTAACGTCTACCGCAAACTGCGCATTGATAATTTTTGCTATTTCGTTTTTTTTCATCTGCCTGTCAATTAAAAATACATAAACACCTTTTTCCATCAGCTTATATGCTTTTTCCGAAAGTACTGCTTCCTTAATGCTGTTAATCTTTTTCATTTAGTTTATTTATCGCTTCTTTTGAAAAAAGCAAGTTTTCACTTTCTAAAATATTAAGGGTATTCAAATTGTCTAAAGTCTGAACAAAAATCTTGGGAATATTTCTGGCAGCAAGCTCGACGTTTTTTCTGGGTTTATCTAGAATTAATAGTGTATTTCCGGAAATGTCCAATTTTTTTAATAAAGCATTTAATATTTTCGTCTTTGGTTTTATTTTGTCTATATCGGAAACAATCTTAATTGACAATTGCTCATTCTTTGCGGATAGCGCAGAAATAAACGCAATTTTTCTCATCTTTTTGGGTAATTTTAAGTATGATTTTCTGGGTTTTGGCCCAAATACAACACCCCCACCAACCCATAATGGTGATCTAATTGACCCGGCTCGTGCCCTACCCCGACCTTTTTGAGACCATGGTTTTGCACCACCACCGCGAACTTGAGATCTGGTTTTGGTTGATGCTTTATGAATAAACTGGTTTAAGTAAAAGATTCGATGGGCCTGGGCAAGTAATTTATTGTTTGGTTTTTGTAAAAAATAATTTTTAGGTAATTTGTACGATCCCTGATTTTTCCCGCTAATATCAATAATTGGAACAATTCCGGATTTAGATTTAAGATTAACCGTTTTGTCTGATTTTACAGAAGATGTAACCGCACTTTTGTTGACCCTCTTAAGATTGCTCGCGGTTTTAGTACTTTTTTTAATAGTTTTTAAT
>Ga0155809_113_pt2 | contig 14343 bp, 18 predicted proteins | sample RifCSPlowO2_01_FD_107463 | JGI IMG/M metagenome (GOLD analysis project Ga0155809, IMG submission 107463) | Candidatus Curtissbacteria bacterium RIFCSPLOWO2_01_FULL_37_9
CAGCCTCGTCCAGAACTGTTCTGACATCAGCAGTATCGTCAAATGCCGACTGGGAAACTTTTGCACTGGCAGAAATTAATTGTCTTTTAATAAAATGGTCCCTGACAATCTGGGCGTATTGGGTAATATGAGCGGCTGTAGGCACTCCTGATGCCAGATCTGCTAAATAAGCAGTACCGCCAATTTCATCAAAAACTCCTCTTTTTTTAAGTTGTGCTGTTAAGGTAATTAAATCTATCGGCTCACGTCTATCATTTAGCTCCAGCATTGCCTCATAAATGTCAGAGTGGCTTTTTTTATAAAAATGTTGGGGTTTTAAAACCTGAATTATCGATATCAAAGCATCCTTATCAACTAAAATTGCTCCGATTATTGATTTTTCCGCCTCAATATCCTGGGGAGGCAGATGCCCTGACGTCTGTTTAGCCATTTGCTTCCAAAACTACTATTTCAACTTCTTCGGGTAATTTCTCTTTGGAAATAGACAATTTCGGCTGCGGTTGGGTTTTTTCCCTTCCCATTGTTGCCAAAAACTGGTTAACATCTGATAAATTGAATTTAAGACCCTCAATTTTATAATGCATTGGTACGATTATTTTAGGCTCGATTTGGGAAATTATATCCGGAGCATCTTTCGCTTCAATGGTATAAACTCCACCAACAGGAATTAGTAAAATGTCACAAACAGAAAGCTGTTCAACCTGATCCTGTGTTAATTTTTTTTGCCCTAAGTCTCCAAGATGAACAATATTTATCTCGTCTACGGTGATTAAATAAATCGTATTTTTACCTCGCTCGGTTCCGTTTTGATTGTCATGATAACTTGATATTCCAACAACATTAATGCCGGATATTTCATATTCTCCAGATCCATTTATTACAAAAGGATTTGTATTTTCTGCTTCGCTTTTGACGACTTTAAAATTATTATGATCCTGATGATCGTGGGTAATACAGACAATATCAGCCTGCAGTTTTAAACTATTAAGTCCGGTAAATTCCGACTCGTAAGGATCAATTACGCAGCTTGTTTTTTTACCTTTGATTTTAAAGCATGCCTGACCATGCCACCAGATATCAACCATAATTTATTCTTTTATTTAACAAAGAGCTAAAAGATAATAGCATAAAATAAAAGTCTGCTCAATTGCTCAATTTAATCTGCTATAATACTTTAACTACCAAATGGCAGTTTTTTTCACAAAACTTTTCTCCCTTAAAAAATATCTGTTTTTAATTGTAATAATAGCTTTTATTTCGTATGGAATTTACTGGTTATGGCAAAGGCAACCCAGAGTACATAATTACCAGCAGCCGGATGTCTACACAGAAAAATCAAATCAAAACAGCCAGAAACAGCTGTTAGAAATTACACCTGAAAACTTTTCGGTTTTAACTGTTGAGAATATAAAGTTTCAAGGCAAAACAATTGCAAATTCATACTTGGCATTGACTTCCAATAACAGTCATAAAGTAGTCAAAATAAACGAAAACGGTATTTTTGAAGCAGATGTTAAACTTACTAGTGGATTAAACCTGATTGAAGCAATCCAGTTTACCAATAATCTCAAGGATGTTCAAAAGAAAACATTAATTTATTGGCTTTCGGAAAATACCCAAAATTTTGTCCCAAATACTCAAGTTTTCGCAGGCAATATTAAAAACATATTTGATATTCTGATAACTGCTACATTTGAGGAAGAACAAAAAGAAATCAAAATCGATAAATCAACAATTATTCAACTACCCAAAAACATCCAAATTGAATCTACATCATCTGCACTTGAAGAAATCCGGATTGGTGATTTTATTACCGCTTTAGGCCAGGTTAAAAGTGCTGATGACAAAAATCAGATTATTGCCTCAGATGTAGAAATTTTTAGGGAAAATAAACCTCAGGTTACAAAAAAAACCAGGCTATTAAAAACATTGTCGATTGTCCGCCAGAATATTTTTTCTGCAAAAGATGAGCAAAATAACATTATTGAATTTACTATTAACAAAAACTCTCAAATACTAGACCAGGGCAAAGAAACAGACAGCGAAAGCATCATCAAAAACAAAAATGCGATAATTATCTATCATACCGGGTCTGACTCTCTTCGCAGTGAAGCGGGCAAAAATATTATTGACTTAATCTACTTGCTGCCCTAAACTACAAAATTTGACTTTAGTTAACTAAAGTGATATATTATATTTTACTTTAGTTAGATAAAGTATGGAATTCTTATCAAACAAAGATACAAAAGCTTTATATAAAGCGCTCTTATCTTTAAAAAATGAGTCGGAATGCAAAAAGTTCTTGCGTGATTTATTAACCGAGGCAGAAATTAAAGAATTTACCAATCGCTGGAAAGTAGCACAAATGTTAAATAAAAAAATAGATTACAAAGCAATAGAAAAAGAAACGGGCATGAGCTCAACTACCATTGCCAGAATCAATAAATGGCTTAAAAGTGGCATGGGTGGATATCAACTCATACTTAAAAGATTAGCAGATCATCACAATCCCCGCTTACGTATGGCGGTGTGATTTTGTGACTCTTTAAACACAAAAAAATAATTAAAATCACCCGCTAATCGGCGGGTTTTTTAGTGGAGAAAAATGAATAAAGAAAATTATCAAGATTGCAGATTTTTAATACAAGAGAGGGAAAAAACCCCAATTCTTTCAAACAATTTAAGGGGACAAGAGTCGGAAGCTGCTGTCTATAACGCATTAATCGCATTGCCTTCAGTATCAGGAATCGGATTATGCGCGCAGAGAACACCTTGCTTTGACATGATTATCCGATTAAATGGACAAAAATATCAAATTAAAGAAGTTAAAGTTCAAGTTAAATCAAGTAAAAAAGGGGTAAGAAAATACTGGCGTGCTATTCAAAAACGGAATGGAATTAAACCCCAAGAACGAAATGACTTTTTAAAGAATGCGCGAATCATCTTGCTTCTCGGAACAAAACCAGTAAGTAGTATACAAGGAAATTTTTTAAAACAACTTACGGATATTAATAACTATTTTCAAAAACCCAAAAAGAGGAATAAATGACTGAAAGAAGAATTTTATTAAGTTGTGCAGATCTAAATTTTACAAAATTTCGCCAACTTTCAGAAGATATTATACCTGCAAATATTTTTGATTCCCAAACTGGTCACCATCTTATTCAAGCATTTATGAATAAAGATGCAGTTGATTTAACATTAAAAACAAAAGAAGTTTATTTCTGGTCAAGAAAGGAAAAAAGCTTATGGCGTAAGGGAGAAACTTCTGGAAATAAACTCATTGTTAACCGCATTGAAGTAGACTGCGATCGTGATTCTATAAATATATACGTTACAGCAACTGGTCCTGCTTGTCACTTGGGCACAATTTCTTGTTTTGATGTTAGCTCTCAAGGCTAATACAATTACTTTCTCTACAGTAATAAGTTTGATATCATAAACTCATATGCAAAAAGGACCACCGACGCCCAAGGGTTTTCGCGATATTGACCCGAATCTTGCTAAAAAAAGGCGAAAAGTTATAGAAAAAATTATTACAGTTCTTGAAAACTCTGGTTTTGAACCAATTGAAACTCCAATTATTGAATTTGCAGATACGCTCAAGGGCAAATATGGCGAGGAGGAAAAATTAATATACGAATTTATTGATCGAGGCAAACGTCAGCTTGCCTTAAGATATGATCTTACTGTGCCTCTGGCGAGGTATATCGCCAATCATAATCCAAAGTTACCATTTTCCCGCTGGCAAATAGGCCAGGTTTTCCGGGGGGAAAATCCACAAGCCGGGCGTCTTCGTGAATTTACGCAATTCGATTTTGATACCATTGGATCAAATGATCTTTTAGATGACGCAAAAATAATCGCCGCTGCCATAAAAGCCGCAAAAACAGTTGGTTTTAAAAATCCCATTATGAAAATTAATGACCGGAAAAATTTTTCCGGTATTAACAAAGAAATAGTCATTACTTTGGATAAACTGGAAAAAATCGGCGAAGAAAAAGTGATTGAAGAACTTATTCAAAAAGGTTTTACCAAAGTTAAAGCATTTTCCACGCTGACAAGTATGAGAAATAAAAAACCGACGAATGATCTTTCTCAAATTTTCAAGCTCTTAGAAACACTAGATGTCGATAAAAAAGATTATGCTTTTGATCCCCTACTGGCCCGAGGCCTTGATTACTATACAGGTGCAATTTTTGAACTTAAGATATTGACTTATGGAAATCTTTCAATTGGCGCAGGTGGACGTTATAACGATTTAATCGGTATGTTTTGCGGCAAACAAATTCCTGCTGTTGGTTTTTCTTTCGGTTTAGACAGGTTAATCGATGCTATAGGTGAAAATTAAGCCGGCTTTTTTCTTTTTAATTGTTTCTGCTCTGATATGGGGCGCTAATGCTCCGATTATGAAATGGGCACTGGAAAATATACCCCTTTTTTCTCTGGCTTTTTTACGATTCGCAATTGCAAGTTTGATTGCTTTACCGTTTGTTTACAAAAAATTAAAAATTCAAACTAAAGACTGGCCTAAAATGATCCTTGCGTCTTTTCTGGCAGTCAATCCCCATATACCGCTTTTTTTATGGGGACTAAAATTTACTTTCGCCATAAATGCTGCATTTATAATAGCTACTGTCCCGATTCTGACAATTTTTGCAGCGAATTTATTTCTTAAAGAAAAATTAACTGCTAAATTATTTAGTGCAGCAGCAGTCGCCATTGTAGGTCTTACATTTATTATTGGTCCGCCTATTTTCAAACTCGGCCCAAAACATCTGCTGGGAAGTATTTTAATATTTAGCGGAACCCTGACATGGATTGGCTATGAAATTCTTTCAAAAAAACTTTTTAAAGTATATAAACCCCAAACAATAACTTACCATACCATCTGGATCGGAACATTAACACTTTTTCCTTTTTTTCTATATGAGCTTTTTCAAAATCCCGGCTGGATTGGGACAATTGACCATAGAGGCATTATGGGAATTTTTTACGGTGCGATAATGTCTTCCTCAATCGCTTACTTTATGTGGCAATGGGGGCTTTCAAAACTACCTGTTTCGGAAGCCGGATTTTTCTTGTATTTAGACCCGATTTCTGCAGTATTTTTTGCAATTGTTTTGCTTGGCGAAAAAATAACTTTCCTCTATATTATCGGTGCAATATTTATTCTTTTTAGTGTCATTTTTGCCGAACATCATCGTAAATCTCATCCTTTCCACAATAAGAATTAATAAGAATGTGAGAATTTTAATTGTAAAAAAAAAGGCATTTTGCTAAAATAATTGCACGTAAATCAGTAGTTCGCACTTCGACACATTCGATTCACTCAGTGCAAGCAAGCTCAGTGCGCTCCTCTGATATATCTAAAAACAATATATAATAATTAACAGAAAAAGTTTTATAAATATGAAAGCAAATATTCATCCGCAATTTTTCGAAAGCGCAAAAATTAACTGCGTATGCGGCAACTCATTTACTTTAGGCAGTACTTTATCTGAAATGAAAGTAGATGTTTGTAATAAATGTCATCCGTTTTTTACGGGAGAAATGAAATATGTAGACACTTTAGGCAGAGTGGAAAGATTTCAGAAAAAGCAGGCACAAGCCAAAGCCCTTAAAATTGAAAAAGCTAAAAAAATCCAGGAAAAGAAAAAAACTATACGCCCGGATAGCCTGCGTGAAATGATTGATTTAGCTAAAAAACAGGCATCTTCATAGCTACATAATTTACAATTTTAAATTTTCAATTTTATTGAAATCTTAATGTTTCAAAACATTTTTAAAATTTAATTATTAAGATTGATTTAAAATTTATAATTAAAAATTAAGAATTAACCATGAATGATTATTATAAAAATCAAATCGAAAATATAAATCACCAAATTACCGAAGCTGAAAAACTTTTGGCAGACCCATCTATGAAACAACTGGCAAAGGAAGAAATTAACCAGCTTCGAAAACAAATATCAGAATTGGAAAAAACACCCGGAACCCGGAACCCGGAACCCGGAACAAATCACACGGTCAGTGTGATTCTCGAGATTCGTTCAGCCGCAGGCGGAGATGAAGCCGGATTATTCGCCGCGGAATTATTGAGGATGTACCAAAAATTTGCAGATATTAATAATTGGAGTTTTGAAGAGCTTGATCGTACAGAAGGAGGTTTGGGAAATATCAAAACAGTAGTAGTTAAAATAAAAGGAAAAAACGCATTTGATAAACTGCGATTTGAATCCGGTGTGCACAGAGTCCAAAGAGTTCCCAAAACAGAAAGCTCGGGAAGAATTCATACTTCAACTGCAACTGTTGCAATCTTGCCGGAAATTCCTCCTACACAAATTAGCTTAAACCCTTCTGATATTACTTTTGAATCTTTCAGATCCGGAGGCCACGGCGGCCAGAATGTTAATAAGGTATCTACCGCAGTACGTATTAAACACATCCCAACGGGTGTTGTTGTTAAATCCCAAACAGAAAGGTCCCAGGCCCAAAACCGGGAAATTGCTATGGAAATTCTAAGGTCTAAAATTTACCAATTGGAAGAAGAACAAAGGCAATCTACCATCCACGATGAAAGATCAACACAAGTGGGTGCCGGTGACCGCAGTGAAAAAATCAGAACCTACAACTTCCCGCAAAGTCGGCTCACTGACCATCGTATAAACAAATCGTGGCATGATTTAGAAAACATATTGGAAGGAAATCTTGATAAAGTCATAAAAGCCTTAAACGACTTTGCGAGTCCGACAAATATCGCAGCATGAGACGTGTTTGAATAGAACTGACCTGCCCGCAATGCTTCGCGAAGCGATGCAGGCGGGAAAGTCGAATGCTAAGATATGGCGGGCCGCAGGACAGAGTAACAGATCACCGAATTCAAAAATCATGGGGAAATTTAAGTTCCATTATGGACGGGGATTTCAATAAAATAATAGAAGCACTCCAGTTAACTCGTTAACAATCTACCTATCGTTAACGTTATTGATGTAAAATCTAAATTATTATGCTTGAATTTGTCGAAAAATTCTCTTATCTTGGTTTATTTGGAATCTTATTAATTGAAGAAGGCGGTATTCCCCTGCCAATACCCGGAGATATATTTATTGCCACTGTCGCCGCCTTGCCAAGATCAAATTATTTTTTGGTCGTCATAACGGTGGTAACTGCAACTCTTATCGGCTCAACGATTCTTTTTACTTTGTCCAAAAAAATCGGCCATAGGCTTCTTTTGAAATATGGCAAATACGTCAAAATAACTCCTCAAAAAGTTAAGAAAATCGAAAAATGGTTTGTAAAGTATGGCGGTGCGGCAATTGTTATTGGCAGGTTAATCCCCGGCCTTCGCATTGTCACTCCGGTTAGTGCCGGGCTTTTTGATATTTCATATAAAACTTTTTGGCTTTACACTACTTTGGCAGCATTTATTTGGGCTAATATTTATTATGCAATCGGCAGGATTTTCCAACTAACTTTTTGGGGGGTTGTCAAGTAAAATAATGTTATTCGTTAGGTGCCTCGCCTAAAGTTAAATTCAAATCCAAAGTCTGGCCATTGCGAAAAATTCTTACTTTAATCTGATCACCTACTTTTTTTGATCTTATAATTGAAATCAGGGAATTATCAGCGTCGAGCTTTTGACCATCAAATGTAGTAATTATATCTCCGACTTTAATTCCGGCATTTGAAGCCGCAGATTTACCAACAACCTCTCTTACATATTCACCTTCCGGAACATCATTTAATAGTGCCGTGTCTTTTGAGATATGAGTATATCTCACCCCTAAAAAAGGCCTGGAAATTCTGTCTCCGGAGTTATGAAAATCCTCAATCAGCTGTTTGGCGATATTTACTTTAATGGCAAAACCAATATTTTCCGCAGACGCAACAGCTGTATCAATCCCGATAACCTGGCCGGCACTATTAACCAATGGGCCACCGGAATTTCCAGGATTAATTGCCGCATCGGTTTGAATTAAATCTTCCAGACGCTCAGCAATACCTGTTGTAGGATCTATCGGGTTTACTCCCCTGCCAAGCCCTGAAACAACACCAACAGTAACAGTGTTTTCAAACCTTCCCAATGCATTCCCAATAGCAATAACTTTCTGTCCAACCTTTAAATGGTCAGAATCACCCAGTTCTACTTCTTGCAGGTCATTAGCGTCAACTTTGATTAAAGCCAAATCATTAAAAGAATCACGGTGAATATCCTTCACTTCAAATTTTTTCTCAGAACCGTCGTTTGAGCGGATTATTGCTATATATTTGGCACTATCGTCGGATACTACGTGCTTGTTAGTAAGAATCAAACCGTCTTTGGAAACCACAAATCCCGTACCAATTCCGGACTGGCCCTCACTTTGAGGCTGGGAAAAACCAAATGGATTAAATACTTGCCTATTTTCAACAGCAATTGAAACTACAGACGGAGAAACTTTTTCAACAACATCAATAACTACGGACTCTTCGTCTACTATTTTTTGATTTTGAAAAGTTTGAGACTTTCCAATAGTTTGCTGTTCTATACCTTTTCCAAAAAACCTTTGTGTAGCGACGGTTATAACTACACCTAATGCAAACACCAAAAGGACTATTATGCTAAAACTTTTAATTTTCATTTAATTTGCTCCAATGCCCTCTCGAGTTGAGGATCTGTGCCATTAGTTTGGTCATCGGAAGTTAACTCCACAATTAGGTCCGGATTAATGCCTTCCTCTTGGATGGAAGTTCCTTTGGGTGTCAACCATTTTGCCACTGTAATATGTAAAGCCGAACCTCCAGTCAACTCAACCGGTTCCTGAACAGTTCCCTTACCGAATGTCCTAACACCTATGATTTTGCCTCTTTTTGAATCCTGTATTGCACCGGCGAATATTTCCGATGCGGAAGCTGCCCCTTCATTGACTAAAACAACGAGAGGACCTTTCAAAAATTTCCCCTGATGATCCGTTTCAATTGATTGGACACTGCCATTGGAAAATTGCTCTTTTACAACCGTCCCTTGAATAAATTCGCTTGCAATATGAACGGACGATGACAAAAGCCCACCCGGATTATTACGCATATCCACAATAATCCCTTTTATATTATTCTGGTCAATACCGGCAATTGCTTCGTCCCATTGACTATCGGTATTTTCACCAAAACGGGTTACTGTTACAACTGCCACCCTGCCTTTTTCAGTTTCCTTAAATTCAAGCTCAACGCTTTTGACTGTAATTTTAGCCCTTTCAATTTCAACATCAAATGAATTTTCATTATTCTCTCTCCCTAAAGAAAGCTTGACCTTGGATCCTGCAGGCCCGCGTATCAAATCCACTGCTTCGGGTAGCGTGAGATCGAACGTGTCACGACTGTCTATTTTTAATATTAAATCTTTAGGCTTGATTCCAACACTCTCTGCGGGAGTACCCTTAAGCGGTGCGATAACCACAAGTCTTTTATCTTTATTAAATCCTATCTGAATACCAACCCCCTCATAAGAACCGGCAAGTTCACTTTTAATGGCATCATTTTGCTTAGGATCCAAAAATGCCGTATAGGGATCACCCAAAGAACGCACCAATCCCGAAATTGCACCATATAAAAGTTTTTTGTCTTCTATCGCGCTTTTGTCCACGTATTTTTCCGGTAAAGTCTCAAAAGCTTTCCAAAAAAGGGAAAAGTCTACATTTTGCTCCTTGGGAGGAAGCTTGTTTGTAACTGTTATTTGGGGTATAAATCCGCTTTTATTAAATTCTATTCTTTTCTGACCAACAATGAATCCAAATGCAAAAAAAACAATGGCAACAAAAATAAATTGGATAAAAAAATTAAATAAAGGATGAACTTTAATAATTCTATTTTCAGACATTTTTTAAAATTATCCTTGCACAAATGGCAAAAGCGCAACAATTCTTGCCCTTTTAATACTTTTAGTAATGATTCTTTGATGCTTTGCACATATACCGGTTCTGGCCCTGCCTAATATTTTGCCTCTTTCGGAAATGTACTTTCTTAAAAGAACCGTATCTTTATAATCTATTACAGTATGCGCCAAACAAAGAGGGCAACGTTTGGCACGCACTAAATTGCGTTTTTGTTTCACTTTAGTTTAAAAGGGTAAATCTTCAAGATCTACTTTTTGATCATCCTTAATTTCTGAATCTGCTTTTATAGAATCGTTTGTTTGAGACTTTTTTATTTTGCTTTTTTTAGCCGGCTGTTTTTCTGATTTGTCTAATTTTTCCTCCTGTAAGCCTGATGATATATGATCCCCCTTGTCTGTTTCGGGCAAATCTTTATGTTCCGGTTCTATATCATTATGCTGCGATCCTTCTTCAAAGCTTCTTCTGGAATCCAGAATTCGCATATCATCAATTACAACTTCTGTAATTTGTCTTGACTGACCGTCCGGTGTTTCCCAATTTCTTGTCTGCAGTCTTCCTTCTACGTAAACTTTGCGTCCTTTAGTCAAAAGTTGGGAACATAACTCCGCAAGTTTATTCCATGAAACTATCCGGATAAATTCCGCTTCTTCTTTTTTTGTACCATCGGAAGCCACATATACTCTGTTAGTTGCCAAACCGAATGAACAAACAGCCGCACCCGAGGGGGTATACCTTAACTCCGGATCACGGGTCAAATTACCGATTAATAATACCTTGTTCAGTGATGCCCTGGACGCCATAACCTATTTTTTACTTTTCTTTCCTTTAGTTGCTTTTTTTAATATTCTCTTAACTTTTTTTAATTTTGTTTCCGGTTTAATCTTATCTGTCTTTTTTCTTTTAACTGTTTTAACTGTAACAACCGGTGCTACTATCGATTCAGTCTTTTGACTTTCAATTATAACACCGGTGCCATTTCCTGTTTTTGATTTTATTATAAGATAACGCAATATCTCCTCCTGCTCAAGTTTGAGCTGTTGATAAACTGCAGCAACTGCTGTTTGGGGAGCCTCGAAATTAAAAAGTAAATACTCTCCCTCTGTTTGTTTAGCAATAGCATAAGCTAAAAGTTTCCTGCCCATTTTTGTCACTTTTACCTGAGACGCGTCTGCGCTTTTGATTGATTTTTCGATCCTGGAACGAACTGTTTCCAGTTCTGCATTCGGATTAACAATTACCATCAACTCATATTTCATATGACCTCGATCATATCAGACATGAAATTTAAACTCAAGCGAAGCGCAGTCCCTCAAAAATGCTCTTCAAGTTGTGTATGAATAATACTGAAAAAACTTGAAGTAATTTTTGTGGGACAATAATGTACCTATATACTAGACTTAAATTCCACTACCAAACCATCAACTATTTCCTCATCTCTACCAACCGTTTTAATCAACCCATTCTCTTTGGCACTCGTCCAACTTCCGGAATCAACCAATTTTTGCCAGTCAATTATTTCTGCGGCAATAAATCCTTTAGCAAAATCCGTATGGACAATTTCTGCTACTTCGACCATTTTAGTAGTTCTTTTAACCGGCCAAGCCTGAACCATTTTACCTCCAACTATCGTAAAAAAAGTAATCAAATCCAAAAGCTTGTAAGATTCTTTAATTATTTGACTTAGACTCAAACCCGTCGAAGGATCTACACCAAGTTCTGCCAAATACGACTTTTGCTCTTCGCCAGATAATTCCGAAAGTTCTACCTCCAATTTTGCACAAATTTTTATATATGGAAAAACAGTATCATAATTTTTATTAAGATCACTCTCTGAAACATTAATGATATAAAGCGTAGGTTTGTCTATTTCCGCTTTAAAAAGCTCGTCATTGACAACCTCGACATCAACCTCTGGATCAATTCTCCCACCGATATGTTCAACATTCGGATTTTCAAAAGCACGCACTACATGACAAATCGCATCAACTTCGCGTATATGCCCCAAAAACTGATTGCCTAAACCTTCACCTTTATGTGCACCTTTGATTAAACCCGCAATGTCTATAAATTTAATCGCGGCCGGAACTTTTTTGGAAATTTTTAAAATATTGGCAATCTTTTCTAATCTTTTATCCGGAACTTCAACAACCCCAACATTGGGCTCAATTGTTGTATATGGATATTCACCAACTTGGGCAATTTGGCGCTTTAGAAGCGCATTAAATAGCGTACTCTTACCACTATTTGGCAACCCAACTATCCCAACAGTTAGGCCAGTAACCGACATTTTGAACCTCCTTTATTCATAATTAGCTAAAGTTTTTGCAAAAATTCGCCAGGACTGACAACGTCTATCCCTTTTATTCCCTTGGACAATAAATGCTTTTTATCTAATGTAATAATAATGTTCGCTTTTGATTTTATTGCCGAAGCTACAACATGAGCATCTTTTTCTACAGTTACGCTAAGATATTTTTCGACCTCTTCAGATATCGGAGCAGGGATTACCTTAAGCGATGAGCTAGATATTAGCCTAGATACCTCACTTTCAGTGATTTTAATTTTATTAGCATTTCTAAAAACTTCCTCTACAACAGCCTGGCTAGTTACACCATCTATTTTTCGCTTTCTAACTAACTTAAGAACTTGGCTAGACCCTCCACTTTTGGAACCCAAGGCGGCCAGTATTACCGAAGCATCAATAAACGCTAACATTAAAATTACTTGAGAAGTTTTTTTACTTTTCTTGCAAGCGCAGGGCTAAGACGATCTTCTTTTATAAATTGCTTGATTTCTTGAACAGAGTACTCTCTCAAAGGATAAGAAACAACATTTACTGGCTCAAGAATCAGTCTCTTGCCTTCTTTTTTAATCCGCGCTAAACCATTTTCCTCAAGTCCTATATCCTGCCTTAATTTTTTGGGAATTGTAACCAACCCTTTGGGTAGAATTTTAACTAAATTTCCGTAAGTTTGCATTTCTAACTTTCGAACTTGTGAGAAAAACAAGTTCTTATTTTTCTATCTTTCCAACTTCTATTATATATAAATTCGAATCTTTGTCAAGATTTTAAAAACCCCGCGCAAAGCAGCGGGCAAGTCTGACTTGCCCAGCCACGTTTGACGTGGCGGGCAGTAAATGTATTTTACAACAAAAGGAGTATTTATAGCGCGGCCGACAAGTAGACGTTATTCGAACTTTTTGGGTTCAAAATGAAAATGCAGGACTTAAGTGCTAGAATAAAACCATGGCTGAAGCAGGTAAAGACGCTGGACAACAAACCGACGAATTCACAGATGCTATTGCCAAATATCATGATAGTCTAGAGGAATTAGATAGACTTCGAAGTCAAAAGCTCAGGAGGACTTTATCTCAGATATCATTATTTTTTCATGATCGACTTTCTAAAGAGGCTAGTGCAGAGTCGAGTTTATCCAACAAAGAGACACGAATCTTCGAATTGCTAAAACAAGAAGCAGGTTATTATCCACTTTCAGACATTGCTTACAAGCTCTACAGATCTTACAAGGATTACAAAGAAGGTGAAGAACCTAAAATTAAAGGCCACTTCGTATTTGGTTTCAGTTGGACTGACGAAAAAACTGGAAGAAAGTTCCACCCAGAATTTGCGATGGACAATATTAGAGTGGTAAAGACTGAAAAAGATAAGCCTGAAATTGAAGTTATTCCGGGAGAAGAACCAATACTGCATTTACCAGAGGGTTTTACGATACCGATTTCACTTGCTGACTTGAACCGTCCAGGAACTTATGACTTTATGAAACCCAGTTATGGTTTATGGAAACCGCAAGTTTCAGACGAAGTTAGAAAAATTACTGTACCTTGGGATAGAGAAGGTTTTTTTACTAGAAACCCTAGCAAAGTTGAACCTTTTGAAAATACTACATTTATCCAAGATTAAGGTTTATTCTTTTAAAAGTTCTACTTCTGCTTTGGTTTGTCAAAATTCGATCCAGAAATTATTAGGTTAATAAAATGATTATCTAAACAATCTCCTCCTCGGAACTTTGCTTGTAACGATTCTCCCAAATACATCTCTGTTTACCCTGTTTACTCTGAGATTATCGAAGAGAGTGAAACCGAAGGGTTTGCCCTGAGCTTACTTGTCCTGAGTATTTCGAAGGATCGAAGGGTCAAAAATTATTCTTTCTTTTCTCAATTTCGCCTGCACTCCGAATCCGGCTTCGCCGGAGAAGGAGGGGCAGTCTAAATTTTAACTAAAATGGCATCAGCCTGCGATCAGAACGTCGGTTAATGCCCCAACTATCCCGACGGAAAGGCTCATACGGCTAGTATAACAAACCGGAATTTTATCTAAGCAAGTTTAGCTCGATGAGTTAAAATATTTGCCCAAGTCATTGCTTTTTCTGCCCAGTTATTCTTATCATTTTGAATTTTAGCTGATTTTAAACTCTTAAATTCTTGGATAAATTTTACAAGAACCGGT
>Ga0155809_146_pt1 | contig 13808 bp, 17 predicted proteins | sample RifCSPlowO2_01_FD_107463 | JGI IMG/M metagenome (GOLD analysis project Ga0155809, IMG submission 107463) | Candidatus Curtissbacteria bacterium RIFCSPLOWO2_01_FULL_37_9
TAGATAGCGAATCAGAAATAAAGAAAGCGGAGGAAAAGATACTTGCATTTGCCGACCCGTACTCATCATGGCAGCGAGGTACAAATGAGTACCATAACGGACTTTTGCGACGATACCTCCCTAAAGGAACATCATTTGTCGACTTAACACAGGAAGAACTTGATGATATTGTTTGGGAGATTAACAATCGTCCAAGAAAAGTATTAAACTTTAACACACCACAGGAGGTGTTTAACTCATACCTTGGTGGTCGGATTCAAGATTGAATGTAGGTCAGCTTAAAACGGTTTGATATACTGAAAGCATGGAAGACCCAGAGGTACAGACACAAACAACTGAGAGAAATGAATCATCAATTAGTAAAAAAGAAATCTTGCTTAAAAGTGGTAAAAAAGTTGAATTGCTTACACTGCATATTACTCAAATGAGGCTTTACCATGGATCTTTAGTAGCTGGCGTTACAGGGTTTGAAGAAGGAGATCAGCAGTCTATAGGGAGGGGGATTTACCTAACTCTTCAGAAAGAAGCGGCGTCAGGATATGCAAGTAAACGTAGTGGGCATGACGGAGTGCCGACGGTTTATGAAGTACAAATATCTGATCTAGATATCGCTGATTTACGAACTAAAGAAGCACAAGAGGAATTTGCTAAATTGTTCAAACAATCATTAATTGAATGGGAAGAGAGTGTCCTGCCCAACCTAAAAGGACCCTCTGATGAAGTACTTGGAGTGATTAAAGAACAGCGAAAAGAGGCAGTCAGAGAATTAGTACACAAAATAGACACAAATACTTTCCTCCAACTTAGAGATTTAACTTTTGGATGGGCAGATTTAGTATCTACAACTCTTTCTAATGTCGGCTATAAAGGATTAATGTCTATTGAAGGTGAACCACCTGATATTGATTTTCATGATTCAATCGTAATGTTTAACCCCCTAGATATAAGGACAATTAATCAGGAAAAGGCAGTTCCGGTAATGCCCCCGGGCAGAATGGGCGAATATTAATCAATCTTTATCTTCGTCTTTAATTAATTTCGTCAGCTGGTAGGTTACAAAAACGGCAAATGCCGTGATTATAATAGCATAGATAAAACGGGAAATTATTCCGCTTCCGACAGATATATACTTGTCGATATACTCCTTGACAAATGCCTGAATCGCTTCATTCCAGGCTAAAGCCGCCACCAAGCCAAAGCCGGCAGTTGAAAGAGTTACCATTTGTTTTAAAAGCTCTTTTTTCAATTGTTTATGTAGCATGATTAAGTAGATTATAATTTACCTTTGATATTTTTGGTACTTTTGCTTTTCGATTTATCGAAAATAAGCTCTCTTTTACATCTGATACTTTTATTTCAGCGTGATCTTTATTCTTGCATTTTCAACATGCGCCGCGTACTCAGTTAAATTAGTTTTTGCCTGAACTTTATACGTTTTAGCTCCCCTGTCCAAGGTGATATTTCCAGAAGCAGTCAGCACTCCTTTTGCCGAATTTGTCGAGATTTCGCTAAACCAGACAGGGTGTTTGTCCGTATCATTATAAAGCTGAGCGTACATTTTACCGTTGCCATTCTCAACCCATATTGAAGCCTCAAAAACAACAGAATCGATTGCGGAATATTTGTTGGTGTCAATAGTTATTTGAAGACCTGCTAAGTCTGTATAGCTGTTGCTGTTTGTCGAACCTGATCCAATTGGGATAAATATTTCTTTTTGCGCATTCTGGACTATTGTTTTAATTTCTTTTTCAATAATTTTTTGAGTTTCTGTATTTGCGTTTGCAATGTCTTTTTGATTTAGGTTTTGATTTGGAGTAGGCAAAAGTGTTGGCAATATCGGTGAAGACTGCGGATTAGTTTCAACTGTCCTAACTTCCTGTTGTTTTTGTTCATCTTTAGCCGATTTTTGAGTTTTAACAATCCACCAATTAATAATTAATAAATCAATCAGAGCAATGACCAGAATCGCGATACCGATTTTGGCAAATAAACGTTGTATCAGGGAATTTTCCATACATTCATGATATCATCAAATTAGAGTTGATAAATCAATCGATTTAAACCTGTATAAGGTTAAAATCACAATCTTAGATTTTATTTAATTAGCAGAATGCGTGTTCGAAAACCTCCATCTATCAAGCAAAAAAAAAGGCTTGCCAAGCTTTTAGGTCGGGACGAAGAGGTATTTTATGTAACCACTATAGGCGGCCGTTATTTTCTGATAAATCTTGTACTTCTGCTTTTTTTGCCTCTTGCCGTCGCATATCTTTCAATGTTTTTGTTTTTTGGTTATTTTAACTTGCCAGTTTACCCATGGCTTAAATACTTAGGCATACCGGCTCTAATATTACTTATCTATAACACACCAAAATATACACATCTTATTCGCATGAGACAATCATACACTTATGCTTTAACCAACCGACGTTTTTTAATTATAAGAGGTATTTTTTCCAGAAAAATAGTTACTGCACCTCTTGATCGGATTACTCATATTACTGTTGAACAATCATTTTTCCAAAGGTTTCTTTTTAACAGCGGTCATTTGGTTATTATCACAGCCGGTTTTGACCAGAGAGAAATCGTTATCGAAAATATAGGCAATCCTGTTGAATTTAAAATATATCTTGAGGAGTTGACTAGAAAACTCGAAGATTCTATGGGAGCTGATCCGCAAGATAATCAGCTTCGGGCATTATCTTCCTGATTGGATTAATTTTACTGCGGTAGTACACTAGACGGATTAATAGCAATTTCTCTGTCTAGGATTTCCAAATGAACATGTGCTCCGGTTGTATTACCTGTTAATCCAACCGTTCCAATGACAGTTGATGGATTAACTAAATTACCTATCCCGACATTGATTTGACCTAAATGGGCGTACAATGATTTTAAACCGTCACCATGGTCAATAATAATTACATTGCCTTTACCATTGGTTATACTTCCTGCAAACTCAACAAAGCCCGAACCGAGAGGGTGAATCGGAGTTCCTAGTGAAGTTGCAAAATCATTAGCACGATGGAAGGATCGATAACCCTGCGAAAGATAACCGTCAACAGGTTTTTGGAATACAAATGGCGACAGCCGTTGAGTAATTTTTTGAGTGATTTCGATTTCTCCCGGATTATTCGAATTATTTTCTGTTTTCTGGGCTACTAAAATTGTCTGTCCGTTTATTTTGATTTTGGCTTCTTTTGGCTTGAGATAGGCAACAGCTTCACTGGTTAATACGAATACCATAATAAGAATAGGCAGAATTTTAGCAATTAGCCTTAATCTTGGCCTGATTTTGATTTGCCAATGCACAAATCTCAAGGCCAGCTTTAGTGTTTTTTGGACTTCTAAACCAGCCAGATTTACCAGGTATTTTTTAATTTTTTTAATCTTTTTTATTTTCATTTATCCTTATTTTCCCCACCAAAAAGATCCATTATTAATTTTCCTGGAGTCTTGGGAAATATCCCATAGTGGAGAATTTACAAGCGCGAATTGTAGCAGAATTGTAACCGAATGTCAAATCCTCTAGTATTAAAATTTCTGGTCAATAAAATAGCCCTTGCGGGCAACATATTATCTTCCATGTCCATTAAAGAAAGGATTCTACAGGGTTGGCAATCTTATGTCAAATAAAAAGGACACGCTTGCACCAAACGAATGTGAGGTGCCTTGCACTGAGCGAAGTCGAAGTGTTAACTTTAAGCAAATGCCCAGAGTTCAGTTGTCAGTCCGAAAATTGCTTCTAGCTACAAGCTACCTACTACTAACTACAATCTTAGCTGGCTGCTCCGCAGTCGGCTCCAACAAGCCGGCAGCTTTGCAGATTACTTCCACACCTGAAGCTTCGGTATTTTTAGATGGTAAACATTTAGGCAAGACCCCGTTTTTTTCTGACCAGATGAAAGCAGGAGAAGTTCTTCTTAAGATTACGGTTTCGGAAGCCAGTTATAGCGATAAAATTACTTTATATCCGGGACGATTAACCGTAGTAAACCGCGAACTTAACAGCAATTTTTTAGCGCAATCCGGAGAAATATTATGGCTGGAGAATGCAAAACAGGGGCTATTTGTCTCATCAATGCCCCAGGAAGCGGATTTTTCAATTGACGGCAGATCGTACGGTACAACACCTTTTCTGGTTGAGAAGATTGAAGAAGGCGAGCACAAAGTCAGGCTTTCAAAAAACGGTTTTTTAGATAGGGAATTTGCGATCAAAACTAACAATAAATATCGGCTGAATGCAGATGTTACTTTAGCTTCCGAAATTGCCAAAAATAAAGGTGATTTAACGGGTCCATCTCCTACTCCTGTGCCAAACCCGCAGGTCGAAATAATTAAAACTCCACAAGGTTTTTTAAGGGTCAGAAAAGATCCGTCTTTATCTTCTGTTGAAGTAGGCAGGGTCAAAACCGGTGATAAGCTGGAGGTGATACAGGAAACTGAAGACTGGGTCAAAATTGCTTTTGAAGGCAAACAGGGCTGGGTTTCCGCCCAGTATACTAAAAAACTGCCTTAATTTTAGGTAATAATTGACACTTACGCTATAAAACTCCTACGATAAAGAAGTACATGATAGCCAAATCTCTTATTAAGTTAATTGACGAAGCAATAATGCCGGCAGTTGCTTTAATAGCCGGGAAAATGCTTGGTCTATTTGCAGCTTCATTTTTCTTAAACTTGCCTTTTACGATCCAAAACAAGGAAGTTTTTTGGCTATTGCCATCTATCCAATTTTCCAGTATAAATGCGTATTTGACTGCAGAGAATTATTCAAATTTAGCGATGTTTATGACAGCGGTTTTGGGAGCAATTCTAGTTGTTGTCCGTGCCCATTTTTTCCATGAAAGCCATATTTCTCCGACATTTCATGCAAAACTTGTTTCTTTGAATTTAGAACGTTTAATTGCCCCAAGTTATCATATTTACCATCAGGCAGCCATTTGGCTAATATTTTTATGGCTAACAGTTGGCTTTTTAATAATCTCAACTATTCTGCAAGTAACCTATGCCCAAATTACAGTAATTGCTTTTGTAATAGCCGCCAACTTGTCTTGGGTATTTGCTTTGGATATTGAAAAGGAAATGGAAATTTTAAGAAGTACATGAAGAAGCATTTTCTCAAAATCACACTCAATTTCTCTGCTATTGTTCTTTTACTTGCTTTAATAGTTACTCCACTTTACTTTGCTAAAAATGCTGCCAAAGTAGCCGGTGTCAAAAGCCAGAGTAAGTATTTAGTGATTTCCCAAATAGACAAGTTTCCCAACATGAAGCTAACCCAGTCAGCAGATAATTTTACAATATCCTTTAATAAACTGGGACCATCCCAGCTTTTTCAGGATATTATGATTATTAATAACCCGACTAATTCTTCACAAAAATATTCTTTGAATGTAATATCAGCAAATATCGAGGTTTTTTTCGGAAATGATTTGACTGACCGTCAAATTAGAATAATTATTCCAAGTCAAACATCCGTACCGATAAGTTTATCTTCAAAAGAAGATTCTTCCCAAACACAAGAGGCGGTTTTTAGACTTACTGTAGAAGACGAATGAAGCGAGCCGGCACGAGATCGCTTGCGTAAATTACCAGAAAAACCAAGATAATCCAGCTTAAAACTGCGATTAATAAAGGAACATCGGAAAGTAAAACCCTTTCCGGTGATTCTCCTTCTTTTTTTTCATATATTACGTATAAATATCTCATTACGCCATAAATTACCAAAGGTACTGTCAACATCAGCCATTTTGAAGCAAGCAAGGTTCTGGGCAAAAAATCGCCGAATAAAACTAATACCTGCGGGCCGGCAGACGGCGGAGGTTGCAGGAATGTAAACATGGTGTAGGCAAACCAGGTTGCTGTAGCAAACATGACCGTTAGTGAATCCAATAAGGATTCAGGGTAATGCAATAAGGTTTTCCTGGTTGATAAATTTGCCTCTTTTGAACCCAATATCAAAGTTTGTTCGGATTTACGCTTACCAATTGCCAAAAACAGGGCAGCCGAGGCAACAGTTAGGATGAACCAGATTGTTACATGAGCATCGATTAGGACTGCACCTGCATAAACTCTAAGCAAAAAGCCGGAAGCGATTGCCATAACATCCAAAAGTATTACTGATCTTAAAAAAAATGAATAGACTATCTGCAAAACAGCATAGCCGCAAAGTGCCAGTGTAAAAAACAGCGAAATATTGTATGCTAAAAATATAGCTATTCCTAAAACTGTAAACGCAATTATCAATGATAATTGGGTATTTAATCTGCCGGCAGCAATTGGCCGGCCGTGTTTGTATGGATGTGCTTTATCTTTTTCAATATCAATTACGTCATTAATGATATAAATAGCAGAAGCAACCGCTGAAAAAAGAATAAAACCGGTTAATACTAAACTGAATTTTGCGGGATTGAAAAAATTACCTTCGAATACAAGCGCAGCAAATAAAGCTAAATTTTTAAGCCACTGTCTAGGTCTTGAAGAAACAAAAAGCCAAAACGGTAACCAAATTACTTTTGGGCCTTTTGAGGTAAATTCATATTTAGCCAAAGTAAGCCTCCAAGTATTATTACAGCAGCTAGAATACCAGCGAATAATTTACCGGTACTGTTTAAGCTGAGGGCAGCCGCTCCCAAAATAGCACACAATAACCAATAAAACAAGGCTATACGCCTTTGGCCCCAACCAAGCTCCATTAGTCTGTGATGCAGATGTTTTTTATCACCCAGAAATGGCGATTTACCGGATGCAACCCTTCGGATTATTGTAAAAACACCGTCAATTAAGGGTATTGCCATAACCAGAATTGCTGTACCGACTTTAGCGCCGGATAGAATTGCTATTACGGCTACCAAATAACCCAAAAAATATGAGCCGGAATCACCGGGGAAGATTTTTGCAGGGTAAAAATTTAAAAGCAAAAAGCCGGCTGTTGCCCCTGCACCGATTATTGCCAGATTACTGACTATTATCTGATTCGGGTCTGTTGGGAAAAAACGTAATGAGGCAGCAAATATGACTATTAAGGTAATAAAAACTATTCCAGGCATTTGTCCGTCAACGCCACTTGAAAAATTAACCATATTAATTACCCAGACAATCCATAAAAGCGCCAATAAATCCGCCCAGACTAAAATTGAGTGTTGACCCAATAAGTCGAATATTATCCTCATGCTATCCAATCTGACAACTCCGTTAAAGGGATTGGTGATAAAAGCAATTCCAACACCACTGCCGACAACAACCAAAGCAGCCACGATCTGGATAATTAGTTTGAGAGAACTCTTCAAATCCCTGATATCGTCAATTAAACCAAGTATTATTAATACAAATCCTCCTAAAAGGATTCCTGTTAATTTTTGATTGGGTTCCAATGCAAAGATGCTTATTGCAAGTATTGCCAGATAAATCGGCAGGCCGCCTGCCCGTGGAATAATTTTTTTATGAATTAGAGCCGGATGTTTATGTTTGGTGGGGTCATCAATGAAGCCGTATTTTTTGGCCAGTGGGATACATATTAGCGTTAAGACAAAAGAAACCCCGAATGCTAGAGTAAAAAGCATTAAAAAATTCATATCAAAAGTGAAATAATTTTAACCAGATCATAGAGAGTCATTAGAGCAATTATAAAACTGGTTATTAAAAGTGTTTTTTCCAAGAATTTATACTTATTTAATAAAAAAGTACCTAAAGAAAAATTCAAAAGAAAGGCGAAAACACATACTAAGGGCAGAATCCAAAGTGCAACTGGCGGAGCAAGCATTGGATTACCCCATGGTCTTGAATAAAATATAGGTACTTGTGGGGGTAATTTGCCTGTGGTTGTTAATAATAAAGAAGCCTGAGCAAGAACACTTAAAACCACAAATAAAAAAATAAAAAATAAAAGCTTATCCGCTGATAAGCTTTGCTGAGTCCGCCTACTAAAATTGGAAATTGCCATCCTATAATTTCATTTGGATTTTACGAAAATATCTGAATCTTCAATTTTGGCAAGTAGAGTATAACGGTTGGCAATTAGCTTCTCAAGCTTGGCAAAATAACCTATCGAGCTTGGAGGTTTGATGATGTAATCCGGAGGCGAATTATATAAGTTTTCAGCCACTTCATTTTGGCCGTTTGGTACACCGAACACATGAAAGGATGTTACATATCTGGATGGATTTTTAAGATCGGCTATTGCATAAAGCCAGGGAAAATCGCCCCAGATATATACAGATTTTCCATATGCATTATTTACCCTCAAGAAATCATCAAGAGCCATAATGCGGTTGACATTGTTGTCAAAATAGCTGTTGTAACTACTGGCAGATTTCCTATTTCCGGTATATTCAATGAAATTCTTCCAATATCCAATTTGATTTATCGGACCTGCAGACAAAAAATCGGTAAAAAGAAGTTTTGTCAAAAAGATTAACGGGATGAAAAAAACAAGACCAAAAAATATACCGAGTTTTTCTAATTTTGGTTTCAAATTTATTGATGAAATTATAAGCGCAAAAGCCGGTGTTGCCTGAACTAAATAATGTCCATAAGTCCTGCCGGAAAAATAACTGCCTAAAAATGAACATGCGGTCCAAAGCAGGATTAAATGGCTTAAATCAACATGGCCTTTAATCTTTTTATAAAATCCGTAAGATATGGCCGCAATAATCGGCAGAAATTTAAGGATGTTGATTAGAACTTGATATTGTGGGCTTTCACCAAAATAAATCCGGTAATAAGTATAGGCTGCAAAAATATAATCTCCTACTAAATTTTTTGGGGCGAAATATCCAATTGTTACCCCGTAGGGAATCATAAATCCACAAGATAAGATAAAGCCTTTTTTGATAAACTCGGTAAATTTAGCGCATGCTAAAAATAGATATATACCCAAAGCAGCTGCTTCCAAAGCCCCTACTTGCTTGTACAATGATGCAATAGCAAAAAGAAAACCTGCAGAAAAAAGTGAAATATAGTCATAATTCCGCTTTATTGCGATTAACATGGCTAGGATAATCGGTAAAATCATAAATATTTCCGTTAGAGCCAGATTACCCTCGATTATTCTTAGTGAAGTTACTGCCCCGAAAATGAATGTGGCCAAAAGAGCTCTTTTTGTGCCTAAAATTTTAAGGGATATTTCGTAGAGAGCGGCTGCTGTAGATAAGACAACAATCGCAGTTATTAGTCTTAACCAAAACATCGACACACCGAAAACGTTAAAAATCAAAGCGTATGTCAGATAAATCATTGGGGGTTTGTTATCCCAGGCAGTTGCATAAAGCGTGCCCCCGAAATTCAGATTTCTGGCAACTGCCGCGAAAATTCCCTCATCCCCATACCAAAAAGGTTCAAAAAGAGAGGGGAACCGAAAAATGAAAGTGGCAAACAAAATTAGGGTGAGAATGATGTAGTGCTTCTTCATTTATTTCTACGAACTATGAACTATTGACTATGAACTATTATTGACGGTCCCGGCCTTAATTCAAAATACGGTCCATCAGGCGCATTGTCGATTTTAACCTTGCCGTTTTCAACATAGATATCCAACAGGCTTTTTCCGGAAAATTGGACAAGCCCTTCGGGTAATACAATCAATTCATTGGGAAGATTCATGCGGTTTCGATAATACATAACTTCTGCAAAAGAAGGAAGAACAGTTACTATCTTATCATTGCCGTTAATAGAAGGCAGGACTTTTTGTTGATATGCTTGGCGGAAAGTCTGAGGATTTTTCCCAAAAGTAGTTGTATTTATAGCGATTGAGAGGATAACCATCATTGCAACTGAAGCTGTAAATAGAAATCTTGGAAATTTTTGGCTTGAATGAACCATAACCATTGCCAGTGGTACAGAAGCATTGATTAAATACCTCCAAAAGAAAATCGGCCTGAATGGCAGGTTAAGTCCATCAAGTCGAAGACCAGGCAAACTGGCGAAAATAAACGGAATAATTGCCCAAAACCAGATCAATATATAGGGTTTTTCAAAATGAGGCTTGAGTTTCCAATCCGTTGAAGGACGCAGGAGATGCTGAACAATACCGATAGTTAGAAGAAGAAGAGAAAGACCAAATAGTATTGATCGATAAATACTTTTGTCTTCGCCGCCTAAAATCCTCAGAAAAGCTTCATAATAGGTTCGTTTGTCGATTCCTCCGATCCAGTAACTTTGGCCGACAGATTTAAGCTGACCTGCTAGAAAAGGAAGCCAAGGTAAATATAAAATTCCGACAATTATGTAAAGTCCAAAAAATCGCCAAAAGATCTTACGATCAAACAGCAAAAGGTATAACCCTTGGGCTGCCAGGGTAAAAAACATATAATAATGAGTATAAATTCCCAAAACCGTAAATAATACGAAACCTACCGCTCGAATTTTTGTAAATCCGGTTGAAAGTTTTGTAAGAAAATAAATAGAGCCAACCGCTGCAAAAGCAAACATGGTGTAATTTCTGGCCTCAAAAGCATAAGTGAAAAAGATCGGATTTAAAGCGACTACCAATGTTGTTAGCGCACCAAATACTTTCCCTTTTATTTCTGATGCCAATTTATAGACCAAGAATAATGTCAGCAGATAGAAAACAATAGAAATAGAGCGGGTGATAATTTCCGTAGGCGCAAGAAATTTATAGACTAAGGCGACAACACTGTAATATGCAGGAGGGTGAAAATCAGCCGCAGTAGTTTTAAGCATTTGCATATAAGGGAGTTGAGAGATCAGAGATGTCCAAGCCTCGTCACCCCAGAATCCGCGCGTTAAATAATTTTGAGTTAAAGCAATCATCCAAAACCAGTATACCAACTGGAAATTAGAAAATCCCGATGATAATTTGACTCCGGTTTTAAATTAAGATTAAACTTAATTCATCAGGTTTTCATGAGAGGGGGTGAAGGGAAGATGAATTCCAAAGGTTTAACACATATTGTTGCTTTTACTTTGGTGATAGTCGGTGCACTTAATTGGGGGCTTGTCGGTCTTTTCAGTATTAATCTTATCAGCGCGATTCTTGGATCAGTCGCTGTTTTAGAAAGATTGATTTATATAGTAGTTGGGATAGGCGCAGTTTATTTGGCAGCTACTCATCAACAAGATTGCAAAACATGCAGTGCAATAATGAAAAAATCAGCCAAGTGATTGGATTAAATAATAGTATATCTTGATACTTGTTAAATTACGTGCATTAATTAAATTAGTTTTTGGCTAAAATTAAAAACGAAGCTAGTGAGAACAGAATCCCCTAACGGGGTTGGTTATATTTCTCAATACAAGCAAGACAGTCCGCTACACGCAGAAGAGCAATTTACCCGTACAAATCACAGATTTCCCCAAAGCACAGAAGAATTTTTAGCTCAGTTATTACATGATGTACCCAAAATTGCAGTCGATTGGCTGAGTTTAGGCAACGATTTTGCAAGGGGTTTATTGGAAAGAGAAAGATTAAAACAAGCTGCGAAAAATGGATCAGGTGATTTTCATGGTGACGGTTCTGTTGTTTTTTTAGCTCCCGGATTCGGAAGTATGCCAATTTGGTACAGACCTGCGGTTGATTTTTTTGAAAAAGCAGGATATCAACCAGTAAGCAAGTTTTCTAATTCAATTATCAATCTTGAACCAATTGGTAACAAGAAAAAGGAGTATATGAAAATGATTATCGATTTAGCCCAAAAAAGCGGGCAAAAAGTTCATTATGTCGGTGACAGTCAAGGAGGATTAACAGCTGCTGCACTTGCTGTTGATTTTCCAAAGGAGTTTATTCAAAATGTGGCTGACGTATGGTTTATTGGAGCACCCAAACCAAGAAGGGTTAATGTTCTGGTGGGAATTGCATATTTGTGGAGCCAATTATGGTATGGAGGCAATGATTTCAAACTGGCAGGCAAAATTAATCAGCTTGATGAGCTGGTATCCGATGGTAGAGTTTCATTTCAATCGATATACAGAAGAAGGGATGTAGTTCTACCCGACGGTTTACCGATAGGCAAGCATTATTCAACAGACGGTTCGCACATAGGCGGGGCGGTTAATCTAAAACACCTAAATCTGATCGTTTCTAATTGGAACGGTAATCATAACCATAACTTAAAGATCAATGACTGAAAGAATAGAAACAGAAGCGTATTTTTTAACCCAGGAGAAATTATTTGCAGGTCAGATAGATGAGTGGGGAAATATCAAAGTTTGCGGAACAACTTATATAAATTTTGGAGGCGTTAAATCATCTATTGTGGACAATCAAGGAGATATCCAATTAATCAAAGACATTTGGGTTAATTGGCAGGATTATAATCTAATCTTGGGTGCTTTATTGTACAACGAAGTAGAAGTTTGATATTTTGATCTACAGAAAAATCCCAACAAAAAGTCTCGGATTTTAATTTATACATAAATTTTTCTTAATATCTTCTAATTTTAATATTATTCTCAATTATATCTAAAACTTGCTATATTTTGTTATATTCTTGTGATAATCTATTGAAGATGGCTGATATCAATAAACTTGAAGAATTGGCTAAACTGGTGCGTTATTTTATTTTAGAAATGACGACTAATGCCGGCTCCGGTCATTTGACTTCATCGCTTTCAGCAACGGATTTAATGACAGCGCTTTTTTTTGAAAAATTACGATTCGACATTAAAAATCCTCAAAATCCGGATAATGACCGTGTTATTTTTTCTAAAGGCCATGCATCGCCCCTTCTTTACGCACTTTATGCAGCTGCCGGTGAAATTAGCAAAAAGGAACTCAGTTCTTACCGCCGGTTCAAGAGTCCGCTTGAAGGCCATCCGATTCCCCGATTAAAATTTGTCGAGGCTGCAACCGGTTCTTTGGGACAAGGTTTGTCAGTCGGGGTTGGAATGGCACTGGCAGCAAAACTCGAGAAACTTACATATATTACTTACGTCCTGTTAGGTGATTCAGAAACAGCCGAAGGTTCCGTATGGGAAGCAATGGCTCTTGCTTCTTACTATAAATTGGGTAATCTTGTGGGAATAATTGACGTAAATAGGCTTGGGCAAAGCGGTCAGACCATGCTTGGTTATGACTTAGATTCCTACAAAAGGCGAGTAGAAGCGTTCGGTTGGGAGGCGAAAGTGATTGACGGACACGATCTGGACGAGATTGTTAATACTTTTGATTCGATAAACGGTTTGGGTGGGGAAACTTTTGGCAAGGCTCAGGGTAAACCCGTAATGATTATTGCCAAAACAATTAAAGGAAAAGGAGTTTCTTTTATCGAGGATAAAGAGGGATGGCATGGGAGGCCTTTGCAGCAAGAAGATTTTAAAAAAGCAGTAAAGGAATTAGGAAAGATTAATTTTGAACTAAGAGGAGAAGTGGCAAAACCAATTCCAAGTTTCAAGTCCCAAGTCCCAAACTCTAAATCTACATATAGGAAATTAAATATTCCATACAATATTGGGGATAAAGTCGCAACAAGAAAGGCTTTTGGGGAAGCTTTAGCTGAGCTTGGTGACGTTTATAGCCGGATAGTCAGCTTGGATGCCGAGGTCAAAAATTCAACTTTTTCGGAAATATTCAAGGAAAAACATCCTGAGAGGTTTTTCGAGATGTTTATTGCAGAACAGAATATGGTTGGGACAGCGTTGGGTCTTTCAAAGCGGGGCAAAATTCCTTTTGTTTCGACTTTTGGTGTCTTTTTAACCCGTGCTTTTGATCAAATTAGGATGAGTGCCTACAGCGGTGCAAACATTAAGTTTATCGGTAGTCACGCCGGGGTTTCAATCGGCGAAGACGGACCTTCGCAAATGGCTTTGCAGGATATTGCAATGTTTCGTACAATCGACGGTTCAATAATCTT
>Ga0155809_120_pt1 | contig 12921 bp, 12 predicted proteins | sample RifCSPlowO2_01_FD_107463 | JGI IMG/M metagenome (GOLD analysis project Ga0155809, IMG submission 107463) | Candidatus Curtissbacteria bacterium RIFCSPLOWO2_01_FULL_37_9
ACAGTGTTCTTTCGCAAAAATACAAAACTGTCGTTGGTGACGAAAATTTGGATCCAACATTTAGAATCCCCCAGACTATTCTTAAAGCAAAACCCTGGGATCAAAAATTAATTCTTGAGTATGGGATAGAGCATCCGGGCGATATGGATCATTATTTAAATCTGGTTAAGCCAAACATTGCGGTTGTCACAGCGATTAGCCAAACTCATACGAAATATTTAAAAAATGTTGAAGGAGTTTTTAGGGAGAAGTCAAAATTAGTTACTGCATTAGCAAAGAGTGGATATGCGGTGTTGAATGCTCAAGACCAGTATTGCCATAAAATGGCTTCAATGACATCCTCAAAAATCTGGTGGTATGGGCCAAGCGTAAAAAATGGACTTAAAATTACAAATTTTCGGCAAAATTTAAACGGTTCAAGATTCAATATAGATTATTTAGGTCAAAAATCAACGGTAAAGTGGAAGATTATTGGCCGGCATCAACTTATGTCGGCTTATGCAGCAGCAACAGTCGGTCTTATTTGTAAAATGAGCTTACAACAAATATCCAGAGGTTTGTCTAAAGTTAAATCTCCAATTCATAGATTAACACCAATAGTTGTTGGCAAAACTAGTATAATTGATGATACATATAATTCTTCACCAAATGCTGTTTTGGAAGCAATAGATACTTTGATTGATTTGGGAAAGAATAAACAAAAAATAGCAATATTGGGGGAAATGAAGGATTTGGGAAGGTTTTCTAATAATAAACATAAGATGGTTGGTGAAAAAATCGCAAGTTCTAATGTAGATTATTTAATGACAGTAGGTCTTGTTGCCGGTCAAATCGCCGATGCAGCCAAAAATGTCAATTTTGGAGGAAAAATATTAAAAGTTGCCAGTACACATCAGGCATTAGAGAAGCTGGAAACAATTGCAACCGGAAAATCCTTAATTCTTGTTAAAGGGTCACGTCATGCTCATTTGGAAAGAGTTGTCCAAGGTCTTATGCATCAATCTACAAAAATAGACTGTTATCATTGCGGAAAATTAAGATAATGACATGACACAAATTTTAGGATTGATATTACTTTCATTTTTTATCATAAGCGTGCTCCTGGTGCCTTTTATTAATTATTTATACAAACTAAAGTTTATTCGCCAGAAACAAACAACACGGGATATCTTTGAAGTCAGAACTCCTATATTTGACAAACTTCATGCCCACAAAATAGGCACGCCGGTAGGTGGAGGAGCATTGATTGTTATAGTGGTTTCTGTCCTGTATCTAATTGTTATAAATTCAATATCCATATTTGGAGTTGAACAAACATCAGTTTATCCGTTCAAACAAGAATTTCAAGTTATATTAATCACATTTATTTCGTTCGCAGCTCTGGGATTATATGATGATTTGCGCAAAACATTCGCCTTAAAGCGGGCTAAATTCTGGGGTTTACGGTTCCGCTATAAATTTTTAATTCAGTGGATATTGGGACTGGCAATTGCTTCGTATTTATATTGGGGATTGGGAATTGATTTAGTCAATATTCGTTTTTTTGATGTGATAGACCTAGGAATTTTATATGTTCCGTTTGCTGCATTTACGATTGTATCTTTTGCAAATGCAGTCAATATTTCTGACGGTTTGGATGGGTTAGCGACCGGATTACTGTTAATTTGTCTTTTAGCTTTTTTAGTTATTTCCCGTTCAATACTGGATACGACTCTTTCAATATTTATTGGTTTATGGATTGGTTCATTAATTGCTTTTTTATATTTTAATGTCTGGCCGGCAAGAATTTGGCTTGGAGATGTGGGAGCTTTATCGTTCGGAGCCACGCTTGCGGTTTGTGGTCTTCTTTTGGGCAAACCAATTGCCCTTGGAGTGATTGGAGGTATGTTTATACTTGAAGTGATGTCCTCCTTGGTACAGCTTTTTTCAAAAAAAATATTTAAAAAAAAGCTTTTTGATGTAGCCCCGCTTCATTTGTGGCTCCAGAATAAAGGCTGGGAAGAATCGAAAATTGTCTTTAGATTTTTGCTCGCCCAGACAATGTTTGCAATATTCGGCCTTTGGCTTTCCTTCTTTTAAAAAATGGCAAGCAATCAACCCATTGGCATTTTCGATAGCGGAGTTGGCGGACTCTCTATTCTTAAAGAAGTAAAAGAAACACTGCCTTTGGAATCATTTATTTTTTTAGCAGACCAAGATCACGTTCCTTATGGAGTAAAAACCAAAGAAGAGCTGGAGGATTTATCAGAAAGAATCACAAAATTTCTACTTAATTACCATATTAAACTTTTAGTGGTTGCATGTAACACCGCCACTTGCTATGTTCTTGATTTTTTAAGGCTAAATTTTGATATTTCTATAATCGGAGTTGTTCCTGCGGTTAAACCCGCATCTGAAATTACTGTCAATGGTAAGATTGCGGTGATGTCAACGCCGGCAACTGCAGAAAGTAATTATTTATCCAAATTAGTAAAAAATAACGCTTTAAATCAAAAAGTTTTAAAAGTAAGTTGTGATGGACTTGAGGAATCGGTTGAAGAACTTAACATTGGACAAATTTCCAACCTGCTTGATAAATATACTCTACAAATAGCTAAATTTGGTGCTGATGTAGTTGTACTGGGTTGTACACACTACCCTTTTTTAAAAAAAGATATTAGAAAAAGATTAAGTACGAGAGTCAAGATTATTGATTCCGGCAAAGCAATTGCCAAAAGAGTTAAAACTATTCTCAAAAAAGAGAAAAAGCTTGCTACTGGAAAATCAAAGGATATTTATTTCACAACAGCAGATCCTCTGAATTTCTCCAAAGTTGCTTCTGCTTTATTAAAATATAAAATAACCGGGCAAAAAGCCTATATATAAATTTTCCTAATGATTGATAATAAAAAAATAGCAATTTATGGTTTTGGTAAAGAAGGGCAATCATGCGCATTATACCTTGCGAAAAAGAATCGAATTACGATTATTGACGATAAAAATAAATCTGATTTTAACAGTGAGGATCTGGAGAAATTTAAAAAGTTAAATATAAAATTCTTTTTTGGAGGAAAATATCCCCAAAACGGTGATTTTGATTTTATTGTTCGTTCTCCAGGAGTCAGACCAGATAATATAAATGTTATAAGAATAGCAAAAAGCGGGGCAAAGCCAATATCCTCAACAACAATTTTTTTTGATGAATGTCCGGGGCAAATAATTGGTGTAACAGGCACCAAGGGTAAGGGAACAACTGCAACATTAATTTATAAGTTTTTAAAAAGCAAATATCAGAATGTTTATTTGGCAGGCAATATAGGTATTGCTCCTTTGGACATATTGCCGGTTCTAGATTCTCAAAGCATTATTGTTTTGGAACTTTCCAGTTTTCAACTAATAGATATTAAAAAAAGTCCGCATGTTTGCGTTGTTTTAATGATAACCACAGAACATCTTGATTGGCATAAAAATATTAGAGAATATCAACAAAGTAAAAGTTCAATAGTTTCATTCCAAAAGCGAAAAGATTTCGCAATTATCAATTATGACTATCCCGTATCAAGAGAAATGGCAAAATTAACCAAGGGAAAAGTCTACTTTTTTTCGGTTAATGAAAAGACCAACGGTATTTATCTTAAAAACGAGGATATTATCTCCCAAATTGATGAACAAGAAAAAATCTGTGAAATTAAAGATATAAAATTAACAGGAAGGCATAATTTCCAAAATGTTGTAGCAGCTGCTGCGGTAGCAAAGCTTTACAACATTGACAATAATAAAATTAAACAAGTTCTATCCAAATTTAAGGGTCTTGAATACAGGCTGCAGTTTATTGGTCAAAAGAATGGGGTGAAATTCTATAATGATTCGTCTTCTACGGTACCGGAAACTACGATTGCGGCAATTAAGGCCTTTAACTTGCCGAAGATTGTGATACTTGGCGGGTCATCCAAAAAAGCCGATTTCAGAAAGCTCGCTTTGGAAATTCATAATAATAAATCAATAAAATCAATAATTTTAATTGGCGAGGAAGCAAAAAAGATAGAACATACTATTTTAGGCATGAATAGTCACCAAATAAATATTATTAAAAATCTAAAGTCGATGGGAGATATAGTCAGTAGAGCTTATAGTATGGCTACGGCAGGAGATATTGTTTTATTCTCTCCGGCTTGCGCATCATTTGATATGTTTTTAAATTATCAGGATAGAGGTATGCAATTTAGCCAAGAAATTAACAAATTGATTGTTAAAAATGAATAGCAAAACTGCTACCCTCAATATACCTAAAGAAAAACTTGATTTTTGGCTTATAGGAACAATTACATTTTTAGTTTTTTTTGGCTTATTGGCAATATACGATGCATCAGTGGTATCTGCATATCGTGATTTTGGAGACAAGCTTTATTATTTTAAAAATCAGTTAATTTGGGCAGTATTCGGTTTCGGGGCACTGGGTTTTTTCAGCTTTTTTGATTATAAAAGGCTATTGAAGTTTTCTTCAATCATCTTGATTATCGCCATTCTTCTTTTAATAGTTGTTTTATTACCAATAGTCAGTACAGAAATATATGGTGCACGCCGCTGGATAAATTTGGGTTTTTTAACTTTCCAGCCATCGGAATTTGCCAAATTAGCTTTAATATTTTACTCAACTGAAATGATTTCAAAATTCGAGAAGTATAAAATCAGACTAATTGATACTGGAATTGTATTTTTCTTGCCTCTGATATTAATCACAAGTTTAGTACTAATCCAACCGGATTTAGGAACAGCATTGATATATATTGGAATTATGATGACAATTTATTTTATTGGTCAGGCGCCTCTTTGGCATTTTTTTACTGCTTTGCCCTTATTAATAGTTTCCGTCATAATTTTTATTGTAAAAGAACCTTATCGGCTTACAAGAATTAAAAGTTATCTTGATCCCTTACATGATCCGCAAGGAGCTTCATATCAAATAAACCAAATATTAGTAGCCATTTCTTCCGCAGGATTATTAGGTGTTGGTATTGGTGCTTCCCGAAGTAAATTTGCGTACATTCCGGAAGTTCAAAGCGATGCGATTTTTGCCATTATAGTCGAAGAATTAGGTTTTGTTGGAGCCATATTTGTAGTTTCCCTATTCTTATTTTTAATCACGAAATCGATTCAGATAGCTTTAAATTCCCGCGATTTTCAAGGAAGAGTTTTGGCCATGGGTATAGTCGCACTGATTTCGTTTCAGGTAATCTTAAATTTAGGTTCGGCAGTTGCTTTAGTACCGTTAACCGGAATTCCCCTACCGTTTGTGTCATATGGCGGTTCATCCCTTTTCGTGACAATGTCGGCAATGGGCATATTGATTAATATTAATAAGCATTCCTGAAATATTAATACTGGTTTGCTTTATTTATATAAATGAAAAAAATTGTAATTTGCGGAGGTCATCTTACTCCGGCATTAGCTTTAATTGAAGGGTTGGAAAATAGAAAAAACATCGAAATTCTTTTTTTCGGACGAATGTTTACGACAGAAGGTTCAAAAAGTTTATCTGCGGAATTTAGAATTATCACGGGTAGAAATATTAGTTTTATTCCAATTACAGCAGGCAGGTTACAAAGGAAATTTACAAAATACCTGTTTTTGTCACTTTTAAAAATTCCCGTAGGGTTTATACAAAGCCTGTTATATTTATTAATTAAAAGACCAAACCTAATAATTTCATTTGGTGGTTATCTTTCCGTACCCGTAGTTTATTGCGGTTGGTTGTTGGGTATAGAATCTATTGCTCATGAGCAAGCTTCGGTTCCGGGTTTAGCAACACGAATAAATTCTCCAATTACTGAAAGAATTTTTCTTACATGGCAACAATCGGCAGAATTTTTTGACGATAAAAAAGCTGCTGTTATCGGTAATTTAACCAGAAAATCTATATCTAATATTTCTGCAAAATCCCAAAATATCCGATTTTTTTTAAAATCGAACAAAAAATTTATTTTAGTACTTGGAGGTAATCAGGGTTCACATTTTTTAAATAATATGATTTACCATAATGTGGGATTATTAAATAAATATTCGATTTTGCATCAGATTGGTACTGCCAATTGGGAAAATGACTGGGGTAAAGCAAAAAAAATTAAAAATACTCATTATTTTGCTGTTGATTATATAAACCCCGAGGATATTGCAGCAGTTTTACAAGAATCTATGTTGGTGATTTCGCGTGCGGGTGCAAATACTATTTGGGATCTGGGGATTTTTAAAAAACCTTCTGTTTTGATACCGCTTCCGGCATCTTCTGGGGGCGAACAGTTCTCAAACGCTAAAATTTTAGAAAATGCCGGAATGGCAAAAATATATAATCAAGATGAAATTAATAGTCATAATTTGTCTTCTATTATTGAAGAAGCTATTTCTAACTTATCGAAATATAAAAAAGCAGCCGATAAATTTTATAAGAATATGAAAATCAATGGATTGGAACAATTTATCAAGTATTTGGAGAACATTATTTAACTTTTTTCCAGAAATTTTCTACCAACAATTCCCATTTGAATTTTAAGATTAAATTATCCAAATAGTATACTTAATATATGGGCAAGTTATTGCTGATACTAGCTATAGTTTTGATCCTTTCCGCTTTTTCTTTGTCAGCCATATTTAAAATTAAAAAAATAGAAATTACAGGAGGCAGTAATTGCTTGACAGAAGAGATAGTCTTAAAAGACTTAAAATTACTGGATAAGAATTTGTTTTTAGTGTTTTCAAATAAGCTGGCGGACAAAATCAAAAAACAATTTGTATGTGTTCAGGATATTGTTATTGAAAAGAAGTTCCCTTCTAAACTCTTGATTAAACTTAGAGAAGATAATCTTGTTGTTAAAATAGCCGAAACTAATTTTTTTCTTACTCGAATGGGCTATGTTGCTGAAGGAAATTTAACCCAAGAATTGCCAGTATTTTATCTTGGGAAAGAAATTAACTTAACAAAAGGTCAAAAAATAGAAGATCAAAAAATAAAATTCGTGATTAAGCTTGTGGAGGAAATAGAAAAGTCTGATTTTTCGATTACCTCGCTAAGAGTAATAAGTGAGAATGAAGTTGCCGCATATAATAAGAATGGGACGATTGTCGTATTTTCACTTGCCAAAGATCTTGTTGAGCAGATTAACTCTTTACAGTTAGCCTTATCTAAAGCTAAAATAGATCTGGCAAAAATTGCAAAAATTGACTTAAGATACGATAATCCGATTGTAACTAATAAGTAATACATATGATTCGTCAGGTTGATAACAATGCCTAAAGATAAGGTTGTGGTTGGTATCGACGTTGGTTCTTCTAAAGTTACTACTGTTATTGCCTCAATTTTAGAAGATACACCAATAAATATTATAGGCGTATCATCTATTCCGGCAAAAGGTCTTCGAAAAGGGCAGGTTGTTGATATAGATGAAGCTGTAAGTTGTATAACAGAATCGGTTGAATCTGCAGAAAGAATGGCCGGATATTCTATTGGTGCTGCTTTTGTTTCCGTAGACGGTACCCATATTGAATCCTTAAATTCAAAAGGGGTGGTTGCAGTTTCCAATTCGAACGGAGAAGTTACGGAAGACGATGTTATGCGGGTTATAGAAGCAGCCAGAGCAATTTCGCTGCCTTCTTCCCGTGAAATACTTCATGTTATCCCAAGATATTTCGTAGTTGATTCTCAAAGCGGTATTAAAGATCCTTTAGGGATGACAGGAGTCAGAATGGAAGTAGAAACTCATATTATTACCGGTGCTACTACTGCTTTAAGAAATATTGCAAAATGCATAAGTCAAGTTGGTATAGATGTAGAAGGTTTGGTATTTTCCGGTCTTGCATCATCTTATTCTGTTTTAACGGATACGGAGAAAGAATTGGGTGTAATATTGGTTGATTTTGGTGCGGGTACATCTGATATATGTATTTTTACCGACGGAGCACCGGCTCATTGCGCAGTTTTGCCGATTGGAGCCAGAAATGTTACCAATGATTTGGCAATTGGGCTTCGGGTTTCACTTGAATCAGCGGAAAAGATTAAACTAGCACTTTCATCTGCGCCCCAGATTGCAGTTGAGCCTATTGATAATCATAATGCTAAAGATATTAAAACATCAGACCATTTGGACATTGCATCTTTGTCTATAGACGAGGATTTAAAAATGGTGTCAAAAAAAACTTTAATTGATGGAATTATGAAACCAAGACTAAGAGAAATTATGAATATGATTAAAGTTGAAATTCAGAAATCTTCCTATTCAGGCTTAACACCTTCCGGTGTTGTTTTAACCGGAGGCGGTTCTATGACTGTTGGTATGGTAGATTTGGCCAAGCAGGAGCTGGAAATGCCTGTGAGGGTGGGATTTGGTCAAAACGCGACAGGCTTAATTGATGAAATATCTTCTCCAATACACTCTGCCAGCTTAGGTTTGGCAATATACGGGGCCAGTTATCAGCAGGAAGAAGTAAGATTACCCCTTGTTGGCAGGATTGAAATAAAAGGCCTTTTTAATAAGGGCGTGAACCTTATTAAATCAATTCTTCCCTAAATCTTGCATAAAACTCTCCTTATATGTTAAATTATCTCGCAGTTTTCTGCTTTTGGTAATATTTTGCAATCCATAAAATGCTTATAAAACCGGACGTTAACAGATTTGCCAAAATTAAAGTATTGGGAATTGGTGGCGGTGGAACTAATGCCCTAAATTCTATGATTACACAGGCACAGATTCAGGGGGTGGATTTTATTGCTGTTAATACCGACCAACAGCATCTATTGGCTTCACAGGCCCCTACAAAGGTACAGATAGGTGACGGGTTAACAAAAGGATTGGGTGCTGGTGCGGATCCGGAAATAGGTAAAAAAGCCGCGGAAGAATCACTTGAAAAGATAAAAGACGTAATCGGAGGTGCTGATATGGTTTTTCTGACTTATGGATCAGGCGGCGGTACAGGTACAGGGGGAGGACCGGTAATTGCAGAATTAGCAAGGAAATTGGGCGTTTTAACTGTAGCAGTAATCACCAAACCTTTTGCTTTTGAAGGAACCCGGAGAATGATAATTGCTGATGAAGGTATTGATAATTTACGCGACAAAGTTGATACATTGATTGTGATTCCTAACCAGAAACTTTTAGAAATTGTTGACAAAAACGTATCCCTTCTTGAAGCTTTTAAATTAGCCGATTCAGTTTTAGCACAGGGTGTTGGAGGAATATCCGATATTATTGTTATGCCGGGATTAATAAACGTAGATTTTGCCGATGTTAGAACCATAATGACTAATGCCGGATCAACATTAATGGGTGTAGGTACGGCAACCGGTGAAAACCGGGCTTCAACAGCTGCCAGAGCAGCAATTGCTTCTCCGCTTCTGGATGCTTCCATCGAAGGAGCAAGAGGTATTTTGTTTAATATAACCGGTGGAGCGGATATGACGATGAATGAAGTTGATGAAGCGGCAAAAGTGATTACTTCCCAGGCTGATCCTGATGCCCAGATTATTTTCGGGGCGGCGATTGATGAAAAGTTAATAGATCAGGTAAAAGTTACGGTTGTTGCAACCGGCTTTGACGAATTTAGACGAAAATATGTTCATGTTAGCGAAGGAGACCGGGAAACTAAAGAATTGACACAAGGCGACGAAACTCAAATTCCCCAAACCCAGATTGACGAGGATGAATTCGACGTCCCCACTTTTTTACGTCAAATACGTTAAAAAAGCGAGGCTCGCCAAAGGCGGCCCACGTTTTTGCGGCAAATTAGATAAGGGGCCACAAATTAACTAGACATCCAGAGTATAATTGACTATATGAAACAGAAACCAATTAAAGGTATCGAGAAATACGCCGACAAATGGATAGCGATCGACAAAGATAAATCAGAGATCGTAGCTTCAGGGAAAAATCTTAAGGATGTCTACAAAAAAGTTGCCCGTAAAAAAGTTTCTTTTATGGCAGTTCCCCCACTAACGCCGTATTCTCCCTGATGAGAGATTATAAATTTTATTACCTACCAGTTGCCCAAAAGGACAAAAATGGGAAAGTGTTTTATATGCCCAAACCGATAATTGATGTTGGAATTAATTATAAAAGGGGGAGCCCAATTATTATTAAAACTCTTATCGATTCGGGGGCTGACCATAATTTTCTTCCAGCCTTTCTTGGAGAAATTTTAAAAATACCGATTAGGAAGGGCAGAAAGCAGATAATTACAGGGATTGGAGGAATTCGGATAGAAAGCTTTTACCACGATGGAATCGGTATTTTTATTGAAGGACATAAAATTAAAACAGATGCACACTTTAGTTACAATCAACAAATATCCCTTTTAGGACAAAATGGTTTTTTCGATAAGTGCTCCAAAATAGTCTTCAATAGAAGAGAAGAAGAGGTCATCGTCACAGTTTAATAACAAAACTACAGGATAGTTGGGGTAGGGGAGTTGAGGTTGAAAATCCTGAGTTTATCGAAGGATCGTGACCCTGAGCGAGCGAAGCGAGCCGAAGGGCTAAAATCCAAAAACGACAATTTTTCGTCTAAAGACAATTATTTCACGGCGCTTTTTTAATTTTTGAAGACTTAATTACCTTGGTATAATTGAATAATGTCAGAAGCAGGAATTGAATCAGAAAACCCGAATATCAAGCCAGAGTTTGACGGTGGAAGCTTTACCATCACTCATCTATCAACTTCTCCGGAAGGTTTTGAGTTTAAAACATCCCAAAGTATAAGAAGAAGACAGAAATCAAGCCAAAACCTTCTTAATGATAATCAGCGATCAAGACTTCAGTCAGCGATGAAGCGTGAAATGAAATTTCAGGGTGTAGAAGGCTTAAGAGATGCAAAAGATGCACTTGAGAGGGCCAGAGCGAATGAAAGTACTTCAGAAATTGCGAGATTACAATTGGAATATGATGAAACAAGAAGAAAGTATATAAAGGGAATGGCCGGAAAAGTCGGGATTAGAAATATTAGACAAGAAGGTAATACTCTAATTGCTGATGTAAAATTAGTATCGTTTCCCGTATATAATGAATTTGCCAATCCCAATAATACACCTGAGCTTCTAGATTTAAGCAGTAATGCTGCTACGGCAATGATCGTACGAAGTTCTGATGGACGGATTATTATCCAGCATCGTGCGGTTGAACGACAACGCCTTGATAGAGAAGGATTAACAAGAGGGAATGCTTCTTATACTGATATTCCTGGTGCAAGCGCAGCCGGAATGATTGATGCAATAATTAACGCGGAAAATAGTACTAAGGGAACACCTGATGCTATTGATACAAACACACTTAGAGCAAATATTCTAAAGGAAACGGGAGAAGAACTAGGTCTTGAAGATAATGATTTAAAAAAAATACGGATTGTAGGTCTTGCAAAAGATAACGTAAAAATTCATGATGAAATATTATTACTTGCGGATTCTGGGCTTACTGCCTCAGAAATTAGAGAGAGATCAAGAACTTCAAATCGTAATAAGAATTTAGGGGATGCCGACTTTGAAGAAAAGTTTGTAGACATTGATGGTACGCCTCAAGCTATAGAAAAACTTCTTACAGATGTTCATTGTCCTTTTCCTCCGACTCATGCAGCAGTACTTATTGCTGCAGGATACTCACTTATTTTAGAAGCACAGGGATTGGAAGCTGCAAATATATGGAAGATACAACTGGAAAAAGATGTACAAGAAAATTATAGGAAAATGAACGAAATTGTTTCTTCCTATTATATTAAATATCAAGAAATATTCAATCAAGTTCCAGAGAGGTATTGGGGGAAAAATGTTCCTGCTAGGAATACCGACGGATATGCTCCAGCTTATACTCCTGAAGAACAAGGATTACCTAGTTTTGAAGATGAAATGGTAAGGGTAGGATTGATTCCAGAAACTCGAAGGTTGATTAATACAGCTTATCTTTTCGATGTAGACGGCGTTCTTACTGATCCGGCAGAAAAACAGGTAACCGAATCTGCCTTATACGAAAGGATTATTGAAAAGCTGCAAAATGGCGAAGTAGTAGGGTTAAATACGGGACGTTCTACAGCATGGATGATCGAAAGAATAATAGAGCCATTACAAGCAATGATTAATGATAAGTCTCTTCTTGTTAACTTTGTGGCAATAGGCGAGAAGGGTGGTACGTGGATTACTTTTGATAGCGAAGGTAGTGTGCACCACGGTAGGGTAAATTCCCTCTCCGTTCCTATAGAATTCCATTATAAAGTTAAAAATTTAATCGAGGATAAGTATAGTGATTGTATGTTTTTCGATGATACCAAAGAGACAATGGTTTCAATTGAGATGAAAGACGGTTATGATCTTGTAGAATTTCATAGAAGACAAAAAGAACTTAGAGTTGATTTGGCAAAGATTTTGACTGAATCTGGATTAGAAAACAAATATAAAATTGATCCTACGACTATAGCAACAGATATAGAAAGTCCTAACGTGGGGAAAGCACTAGGCGCAAACAGATTCCTTGAATTTCTCGATGATCAAGATATAAAGCCAAAACATTTTGTAGCATTTGGTGATAGCCGTTCAGATTTTGAAATGGCTGATGAACTGGAAAGAAAAAATAAGCCAATTACATTTGTATATGCAGGCGATAAAGCAAGTCTCGGAATTCTTAAGAAAGATTATCCAATTGAATATTTAGAGGGTTATAGTCAAGGAACATTAGCGTATTTAAGCAGATAATACCAAAGTAAATTATTGCTTTTTAATCCAAAAATTCGATTTTTTCACTATTTATTTTCTACTTTTCATAGTGTATATTTATTTTTCTGTAAAAGGAGGTGAAATAAAATGATTAGGGGTTTAGAAGCGGTAATTGTTTCATCGGAAAATGCTAAAGCTCTTGCTGAATTTTACGAGAAGAAAGTAGGGCTAAAAATGGGCGAGGAAATGAAAATAGGCGACAAG
>Ga0155809_158_pt2 | contig 12800 bp, 16 predicted proteins | sample RifCSPlowO2_01_FD_107463 | JGI IMG/M metagenome (GOLD analysis project Ga0155809, IMG submission 107463) | Candidatus Curtissbacteria bacterium RIFCSPLOWO2_01_FULL_37_9
CTTTTAATAACGCCAAAAAAAACCAGGAAGTAGCCAAAAAAGTACCTCTTGACCGAATTTTAATCGAAACCGATTCGCCGTTTCTTTCGCCTGAACCAATTAGGTCAATGCGCGGGTCCACTTCGCTAAAGCTTCGAGGACTAAATAAGATTAATGAACCGCAAAATGTTAAAATAGTAGCCAAGTTTATTGCAGACCTGCGCCGCTTGCCTTTCAAAAAAATTGCCGATGCAACTTTTAATAACAGCCAAAAATTATTTGGGCTAGAATAATTACCTAAGATGTTTAAAAAATTTGTAGAAAAACATGACCGGCCGATTCACAGATTTCTGGAAATTTTACCGGGGACATTTTCCTGGACTTTAATACTTTTTCCTATCTGGGGTTCATTTTGGATACCGCATTATGTTGCTTATTATGTTATTTTTTTTATTATTTTTTGGTTTTATAAATCGGCTATTCTGGCAGTCACTTCGGTCATTTCCCATGTAAAGCTCAATGCCGCCCAAAAATATGACTGGCTTTCGGATGTTAAAAAACTTCCCGGACAAAGTAATATTCACCATTTAATAGTAATTCCTACATACCTTGAACCTCTCCATACACTTGAACGGGCGGTTACTTCAGTCGCTAATCAGGATTTTCCCAAAGAACAAATTTCAATAACTTTAGCATTTGAACAAAGGGAAGGAAAAGAAGCGCACAAAAAAGCAAAATTTCTGATGCGCAAATATAAAAAAACATTCGCAAATCTCCTAACCACTTTCCATCCCGATATTCCGGGTGAAGTTAAAGGCAAATCCTCGAATGAAGCTTATGCCGGTAAATACAGTAAAAAAGTTTTGGTTAATCAAAAAAGATTGGATATTGCAAACATCACAGTCACATCTTTAGATGCAGATGGAGTTTTATCCGAAAAATATGTTTCTGCCCTTTCTTATAAATTTTTAACAAATGAAAATCGCCATCTACTTTTCTGGCAGCCTATAATTTTGTATTACACGAATATTTGGAGAGTACCGGCACCGATAAGACTGATGAATACACTAGGGTCTGTCTGGCAAACCGCCCTTAATTCCCGAACCGACAGATTGGTAAATTATGCAATGTATTCACTCTCTTTAAAATTACTTGATGAAGTCGGCTACTGGGATGTTGATGTTATTCCCGAAGATTACCGGATTTTTTTCAAGAGTTTTTTTGCCAAAGAAGGAAAAGTGGAAGTCGACCCCATTTTTCTGCCTGTCTATGCCGATGCTGCTGAATCAACAAGTTATTTTAAATCGCTGGTAAATTTTTACGAACAGGAAAAACGGTGGGCCTGGGGTGTTTCCGATGATGCCTACTTTATCAAAAAATGGCTAACCCACACCCACATACCTTTCTGGAGAAGATCAATAAGACTACTTAAAGTTTTAGAAGATCATTTTCTTTGGCCGGTTAACTGGTTTGCGATTACATTAGGCGCTACAATTCCGGTTATTTTAAATCCTGCTTTTGCCCAAACAGTCATGGGCCAAAATCTGCCAAAAATTGCGTTCGGTATATTAACTTCCTGCTGGGTTTTTTTAGCGGTTATTTTAATAATCGACTGGCGCCAAAGACCCAAACATCAAGGGCCAATTTCATTCTTGCGCAAAATTACCATGCCGTTTGAATTTATAATGATGCCGGTTGTAACTTTGATTTTTACGGCTCTTCCCGGAATAGATGCCCATACCAGACTGATGCTTGGGAAATACTTAGAGTATAGGGTTACGGAGAAAGTTTAAACTTTTATACCTGTTTTTCTGTTTTCCTGCGCAAGTCTTAACTCTCTTTTTGCGGCAAACTGGGCATCAACGATTTTTTGACAGTCATTGTCCGGGCAAACTGTTTCTATGTGAGTTATTACGGAACCTCTGTCCAGCTTTTCGATCCATTTTTTCTTAAAAATACGGATTTTACCGCACCGGATGCAAGATGTCTCCTGAAAATCGTCCATCGTGACTCTAAAAAAGAAATTATCAAATAGATTATCTTAAATGTAAGTTTTTAGTAGAAAAGTTTATGACTGAAATTACAGCTTCAGCTCCCTTAAACCATTCAAAAAAAACTGCCAAATTTAAGATTTATTAAGCAAAATTTTACTATTTACACAACTTTAAATCAAATTATCATTGAGATAACTACAATTTTAAATTCGTGAAACCGTATCAAAACTAATTCCCATTCTAAATTATTTATTTTGCTCTTTTTCGGCTTTTCCAATAGCAGCTTGAATTACTTCTCTTGGCAATGCTGCTGCACCGCCGGTACCTTCTATAACAGTTTGTAGGGAATTTTTTACCTGATCTGCGAGTGAACTTAACATTAAAACGCCTCCTTCTGTTTATGATTTTTCAGTTTTAACACCTTTGGCCAAACAGTGTTGCAAGCTAATGACAAGATTTCGCCTTGCTTACTGATTTTGTTCTGATTATCTTTAAGTTCTATAATTTTATAATATGCCCAAGAAAAAAAATTGGTCAAACAGGGTTACCAAGGAAAGTATTGCTCTTGATCTGGAGGAAGGCGTTTTTACCTGGAATAATCCCCAAAAAATAGCCCAGAGCCTTAAAAGCTCTGCACAAGCAAGTGTAAGAAAAAAAGCCGGTCCGTTCCAATCCGCGATGAGTATGCTGAACTTTTATATCAATCGCGCAGGCAAAAATCTAAAACCCGAAAGAAAGAAAATATTGGAACAGGCAAAAGTGGAATTGAGAAAAATCTTCAAAAAATAATACCCGTTCAATAGCTTATTATCTGGCATTTTTAATAAAGAATATGGTGTATTCAAACAGTTGGAAAGTTGTAATCAAGAAAAGTCACACTTAATATTCCGACTTCTTTTTGAAAAATTTCTTTGAGTTCTTCTACGATTTGATCTGGAGAGCGGACAAATGAATTGTTAAAAACAGACAAATCATCTAAACTTAAAATGATGCCACCTGATTCGCTGAATAAATTACTCGATCTTTCCGGAAAAACAGCCATAGTCACCGGAGGGGCAATGGGTATTGGTTTGGGTATTACCTCAAGATTATCCGAAGCTGGTGCAAATGTAGTAATTGCCGATCTCAACAAAGATGCGGCAGATCAAGCATCTCAAAAACTTTCCCAAAAAGGTTACAAAATAATTTCTCTTTCTGTTGACGTTTCGCGCGAAGATGATGTGCAGCGTATGGTTACAGAAACATTAAAATCGTTTGGGGGCATAGATATTCTTATTAACAACGCCGGTATTTATCCCAATATTTTAGTTATGAATATGGCTTTGGAAGATTTTAACAGAGTAATTGAGGTGAATTTAAAAAGTGTTTTCCTGTGTACTAAAAAAGCCGCAGAAGTGATGATAAAGCAGGGAAAGGGCGGAAAAATTGTTAATATAACCTCGATTGATGCCCTTCATCCATCATCTGCAGGACTTGCACATTATGACGCTTCCAAACACGGCGTTTGGGGATTTACCAAAAATATTGCTTTGGAACTTGCTCCCCATAAAATTTGGGTCAATGCAATTGCGCCAGGTGGAATTGCGACACCGGGGGTTGAATCGATCCAGAAAAATATGAAGTTGCCAGAAAGTGTTGATATGCAAAAACTCCTTGAAGCATTTATGGCAAAAATTCCAATGAAGAGAATGGGTGAGCCTGATGATATTGGTAAAGTTGCCTTATTCTTAGCCTCGGACATGTCCTCTTACATCACCGGAACCCAAATCATAGTTGACGGCGGAGTTCTGCTTTCTTAATCCTTCTACTATAAATTACTCTTGATGAATTTCGATCCGAGACTTTTTCGATTTAGCAAAGTGTACGCAACATCAGGGATGATATTCGAATTTTCTAAATAATTAATCAATTATTTAGAAACTATAGACCCGGTGTTATCGTTAGCCGTATGAAATAGCTTAAAAACTTTGACTTCTTAAATCTACAAGGCTAAAATCTTCTCCCATATGGAAACTGAAGGCAGATATCAAACTTTGGAAGCACAAAGAGCAGTCTTTTTGGAAAAAATAATTCGGCCGATAGTCAGAAAAGAGCATGTTTATAAAGCGTTTAAAGAAGTCGATCGCCGACAGTTTGTTCCACAGGGTAAAGAGGAAGATGCGTACAAGGATAAGATCATCGAGCTTGACGAAGGATCATCAATAAGTTCTCCGTCTTTAGTTGCTCAAATGATAGATCATCTGAAGGAAATTGAAGCAAGATTAATACAAATAACAGAACTACCGGATGAATTTTATAATTCCTTAGAGTAATAAGGTTGTTACCTTTTTCGCCTTAAAAACAAGGAATTCTACTAAATTAACTTCCTTGATTTTTGAATTAAACTTTGTTAACAACAAATTCTTTTTCTGCTTTTATGCGCTGTTGTAAAAAAGCGCGTTCTGTTATTAAGCGTTCTCTCTTACGTTGCGATATCACAGAATCGAGTTTAGTGGATATTACCTCCACTTGCATTTTCCAGGAATAAACTTTAAGTTGCCTTCTGAAACTCCAAAGATCCGTATGTGCCGGATCCGATCGCAAACTAGCTTTAACAGATGCAAGCAGTCCGGAAAGATCCACCATTTCGTCCGGTAAACCGATAATTAAATTCCTTTCCCCTTTCATAATTGTTGAATGATAACTTTACATAAATGATTAGTCAATTTATTAATAAGGGAATTTCTAAAATAGTATTCTTGACAAAGGCAGTTATTAGTATTAATATCCACTATCGTTGGGCTGTTCCTTCGGGGACAGTTTTTTTAATGAACAAAGAAAGACCACGATATTTTAAAGAAGAAATTATTGCGCAGGCAAGAAAAAACAGGGACGCTTGGTTTGAAGCTAAGGAAAAAGAAGGTAAAGGATTGAGCCACGCAAAAAGAGGAACCATCTTGAATGGGTTTATCGGAATAACTATTATTCTGGCAGCCTTATCCCAAGATGCTAATCAAATTACAGAAGGAGCAGGAAAAATGATTCCCATGGAATCATTTCAAATTAATACATCCCTAGAAGATCTTACGAATAATTTAATAGGGACGGGTGCCAACTTTTTTGGGGAAATGAACGATTCATGGTCAAAAGATAATGAAGAAGGAAACGTCGAGATAAAAATTATCCGTCGAGAAGTTCTTGAAGAGAAGTAGATCCTTATTTACCCTTCTCTAACTTTATCTTTCCTGTGTAACGCTCTTTCTATACCCCAATTAACCTCTTTCGCCTTTCTTTTGCATATAACAATCCCTGCAATAAACTGGTCTGCCTCCGGATGGCTTAAAAGGTACTTGCGTTTGCTTGCCGCAATTAGCGCACTTTACACTATAAAGCTGACGGCCTTGCTGATCGGTTCCTACTGGTTCAGCTGAATCATCTGCCGGGACAGTTGAACCGCTTTCAGGCTCTTCCACTTTTGGCTCTTCGGTTTGGGATTCTTCAGCTTCGGGTTCTTCAGCTGGTTTATCATCTGCTTTTGGTTCTTCGACTGGTTCATCTACTGCTGTATCATTTTTATCTGCCATTAATAATCACCTCCTTTATGGATATTTTACCTTAAATTAAACTGTAATATAACTACCAATGTAAATTTACAAACAACTTCTAATTCTGATTTTATCATGGAGAAATTATACTAAACAAAAGCTAAATTACCAAACTATGGGTTTTGATCGGTGTTTGCACTTGTTGAAGATGCTTCCTGTGGATGGTAAAATTAGGTTCGCATTCCGCGGTAGCTCAATGGCCTGCCCGCAATCGCTTAAGCGATAGCTTTTGCAGGCGGGTAGAGCGTAAAAGGATTATAATCACCGGGTGGCAAAGTTTTATTATACATACGTATTGGAAAGCCTTAGGGATGGAAAGTTTTACATCGGATGGACTGACGATCTAAAAGCAAGGATTGATAAACATAACAAAGGTGCGGTGCAAGCAACGAAGGTAAGAGTTCCATTAAAACTGGTTTACTTTGAAGCTTGCTTGTCAAAAGAGAAAGCAATTGAAAGAGAAAAGACTTTAAAAACAGGTTTTGGAAGAAAATATTTAAAGGCAAGGATGAGTCGCATTCCGCGGTAGCTCAATGGTAGAGCATCCCGCTGTTAACGGGAGGGTTGTAGGTTCGAGTCCTACCCGCGGAGCCAATTGGCACTTAATATACCAAGTTTAGCCTCATTGAGGACTTTGAGTGCTGGACTGTACTCTATTTCCACGATTTTCTTATCTTTTAACCATATCTGTTGAAAGAAGAAATGCAGGTAAGCTCTTCTGTGGTCAATATCTGCTTTATCGTAGGCTTTAACTATATTTTGAGTGAGTGATAGCACGTCATCAATAACAGATATGTCAATTGTTCTTACTTTGTCCTGTTCAGCTAGCTCCTTTTGAATAGCAAGCAGTTCAGTGTCTAACTTAGCATTTATACGTTTAAATGCCTCGCCCCCGACATTTCCTTCCATCAATTGAGCTTCTAACTTCTCTCGTTTCATTTCGATACCATCACGTCTGTTCTCAAGAGCCTTTTTAGCTGTTTTTACTAGACCAACACTATTGTCATATACTTGTTTAATGTTTGTTCTGACTGCATCAACAAATTCTTGGGTAAACTCAAGTTTGGCTACTTCTGCCTGTACTTGATTCTCTAAATCAGTAAGCAGGACGTATCTTGATGGACATTTACCTCTTAGACCAACTTGAGAGCAGTGATACATACCGATTCTGCCATTTCCTGTTTTATACTTTTGGTTATAATGCCATTCCGCTGTGTACCTTTTCTGACAATCCTTGCAAAATATGATACCTCTTAACAAGAAGTTATGCTTTCTTCTTCTTAATCCATAAGTTCCTTTTTCACTGAGTATCCGTTGGACTAGATCAAAAGTATCTCTATCAATTATTGGGTCGTGCTTGCCCATACCTTCATGCCCGCCATGATGCATCCAACCCCAATAGAATTTATTTTTTAACATTGTATGAGTAACTGAGAACTGGATGGGTCTTCCTTTTCTACCCAAAACACCATTTTTATGTAAGTATTGTCTGATATCATAAATGGAATAATCACGACTGGCATACATTTTAAATGCTTGTGTTATAAATGGTGACCTGAAAGGGTCAGGAACAACGATCTTTTTATCGTAAGAGCCAATCGGATTTTTATTAACAACGTTGTTATATCCTAGTGGTGCAACTGAGGGATAATACCCAGCTTTGAATTTTTCTGCGGCTGTTTGTTTAACTTTATAACTTGTTAATCGAGGTGGGATTGAGTGGATTACTGCTATTAATTCGTCAATGGCATCCCCAAAAGGATTATCATCAAAACTTACTATTCCTGTTAATGGAATTATTTTAGTATTGTATTTTTTAAGAGTTTGTTTGATGACTAAGTATTCAAGAGTATTGCGGGCTACTCTTGAACTATCTTGGACGATAACATAATCAATATTACCATTAGCACAACGAGTTAATAGTGCCTGAAAAGCAGGGCGGTTTGTTAAAGAAGTACCTGAAATACCGCCATCTACATAAACGTCCTCTATAAGTTCGCCATTTAGTTCTTGAGCCTTTGCGATTATCTGTGTTTGTTGAACATCTAAACTAAGTCCATTATCCCGCTGGTCAGGGGTGCTTACCCGCACATAACCCAAGCACTTGGGTCTTCCGTTATTTGATGTATTTTGATTATCTGGTAACCGCATATATTTTCCTCGTTAATAAGTGATCTATATCTATATTTTCAATGGTTTTAGGTTCAATAGCACCGATCAATTTCTGTTGATTGTGTTCTCCTGCATCTGTCCAACTAACAACTCGCACCAAGATTTTGCTAATTGATTTATCTCTTCTTTTATGGGACGGGGGGTAGTATCTTTGGTTTGGGGTTGATTGACGACTAGATCCTTCAATTCTCTATCAACCGCCCAGCCTCGTTTTATCCCTCTTTGTGATGTATTTATAAGGGGGGATACCGAACCAATAACGTTTCTATTAATTTTTAAATTAGAGTCTTGAAAATCAAGGCTAGTAACTCTTGAATTAGTGTTGTTTTCTGAATTTGTAGTCATATGTTTTTAGTCAAAAATCAATACTTCTTTTTTAATTTCCTTACTAATTAGGAAATGTGTCTTGCGTCAATCCCACGTTTGGTTGGATCACCTTGCCTTCTCTCTACTTGCCTTTGCATATCTGTTAAAACAAAATTTCTCAAGGCTGATTTATAATTCTTATAACGTCTACCTTTAGCTTCACAATAATTTTTGAGAGTTTCTAATTTGAGTTTGACGAAGCCTAAGGGAACGTGATACTTTTCGGCAATTTCTACCAAATCTTCCTCAGTGATTTCGTTTATGGAAGAATACTTAGAAGGCAAATTCTTTGTTATCTTTTTATCTTTTTCTGTATAAATATATTGGGAATTATTTATTGAATTATTATTTATTGTGTCTTTAGTTTCTAAAGACCTTACCTTTTTACTTTTTACAGACCTGCTCTTTATTTTCGAAAGACCTTTATCTTCTTTTTCTTCAGTTTTGTAGACAAGACAGTATTTTATTGGTTTACCTGAAGTTCTTTCCCCTATCTTTGTGACGTAGCCTTTATTAATTAATCCTTTAATTGCATTTGATAAAGTTCTAGTGCTTCTAATTCCACACCCGTTATCACAATTTCTAACTCCTTTTATGAATTGGCGGTAACTGATAGCGTCAGAAGTCTTTTGAAATCCCAAAGTGTGGCGAAGAATATAGTCCAATACTTTCTGCTCACTGCCTGTTAACTTGTACCACCATTCGCTTAACTCTTCTGGATAAGGAAACCAGGCTTCGTATGGGTCTTGAGAAAATCCTGAAAATTTATCTATCATGAAAGTATTTTCTTAAAAAGAAGGAGGATAAAATATACCGATTGAAAGGCCTGTTTATGGAATATGCAATTTAGAGGCTTGTAGGTTGCAGGTTATGAAGCAAGAAGTTTCTCGTAGGTCTTTACAGCCTTCAGCACGTCTAGATAGGTTGTAGTTTCATTCTCGTGCTTTTCCACCCACTCATCAGCTATTACTTGATAGGTTCTACCTTGTATTCGCTTCCAATACCAATCACGATATTTTCTAATGTTGGGTGCTAAATCTACTCGTGGTTGATAGTAAGACAATCTTTTATCGGATTTCATCAATTCCTTAGCTTTCCTAAATTCTTCTTTTACGTCCTCATAGGTTGAAGTGGGTGAAACAAATATAGCCACACGTTCAAGAGTTGACCATGCCCCCATCTCTTCAAAGTTGATTACTTTTGCCTCTGTAGGTTTGAAATGAGTATCATCAACTGCTCCACAAAATATTGCTTGTTCTATCGCTTCTACAAAATAAGGTGGTCTGTTAAATTCGAAGCAAATAAGGTTACACTCTGCATCTAGCATTTCAGGCATATTGTTTTCATCACTAAGGAAACTGTAGAAATCAGGAAATGACTTTTTAAGTTCTTTTGCCTTGTAGTATTTGGATAGGTTAACATTTACTGATTCTTCAAAATGGTTATCGTGAAGATGGGTATCCAGTTCTTCCTCAAAATCGTTCAGAGGAAATAGATCCACGACTTTATATGTTTGTCTTAGGTCTGATAATAAATTAAGAAATTGTTGTTTATCGAATAACAGGGCAAGTTCTTGATAAAAGACATCTTTGCTGGTTTGTATATCAATCTTTAAATCCTGAAGATAGGCTTTATCATTTTTCTTAATTTTCATATATTCTCAATCTTTATTGTACAGAAAAATGGACTAGAGTTCAGCTTTATTAGAAGGAGTGGAGGTAAGAGGTATCCTCTGTGCTAACAGTTCAATTAAGCAAGCCGTATGTTGGAAATGGTCTGTCTGGCACAGTAATGGTTTGTTTTGTGTGTTTCTTTGTCCCTTCCCAGAAAACATAAATATCTGTTTCAAAAGCAGTACCGCTTGCTGGAATGACACTGGACTTAAACGTAATTTCTCTGCAAGTACCAACACCAAATATATCACCAGTACTTAAATGAGTTATGGCTCTTACAGAAGTACTTAAATCAATTACTGCTTTATTCCAAGTACAATTGTAATCATGTGGAACATTAGGCAATGAAATAGTGCCTGGGGAATTATCATTAGGAGTATTTAGGATAAATCTATCCTCGTAAAAAGAAACGCCCCATTGATTAGGTAAATCAAAATCAACTTTCTTTTCTAGTTCGGCAATTCTCGCTTCATGACTATCTATTCTTTGAAAAAGAGAATTTATAGAATTTTGAATAGGTTTTATGGCATTAGTAAACCAAGAGGGGAAAAGAGGGCTTTCTTTTGCATAAATTGGGGCAACAGCAATTGTAAACAATACTAAAATAACAAATGACAGACTAATTATCTTCTTCATCTTCGTAATTCTCTATAAATATATCTTAGTATTTCTAAGGATAAAAAACAAGGGTTATTTGAGGCTAAATCTATAATTGTGGTTTATCAATATTTTAGTTTAGCTATATCACAATATGATGGTATGCCAAAAACCAGTCGCCAGACTTTACAAGCATTAGGGAAGAAACTTAAAAAATTAAGAAAGGAACACGATTTAACACAAGAGAAACTAGCTGAACAACTAAGAATATCTACAGTTTATGTGGGATTTCTTGAAGCAGGGAAAGGAAGCCCATCATTAAAGCTCCTGATGAAAATCTCCAGAAAATTTAATGTAAAGGTGGAAGATTTGTTTCATAGATAAGTTTTTACTTCTTCGACTTTTTTTATTCCCACGCTACTATCCCCTTTATTCGTTATGCTGATAAAGTTCATTTGATGTATAATTAAACACAATTGATATATTTTAAAGGAAACTATGACAAAGGACGATTCTATTGAACTATTAACTTTAAAAGAAACGGCAGAGTTACTAAAAGTTGATCCGACTACGCTTAGACGTTGGGATAACGAAGGTCAACTAAAAGCCGTTAGGATAGGCACAAGGCGAGGTATTGGAGATCGCAGATATCGTAAAGAGGACATTGAGAACTATTTAAAGAATAAAAAGAAATAGCAGATTAGCTAGAAAATAAAAGAAAATTATGATAAAAGAGGCTAAGGCTCGATTGAAAATTAATCAGCTACTCCAAGAAGCAGGATGGAGATTTTTTGATGATAATTCAGGCTCACGAAATATTGAGGTTGAGGGAAATGTAAATCTAGAGGGACTTGGAGATGACTTTGAAAATAGTAAGGGCTTCATCGACTACCTTCTTCTTGATACAAAAGGTTTCCCCCTCGCTGTACTTGAGGCAAAATCTCAAAGCAAAGACCCATTAGACGGTAAATACCAAGCAGAAAACTATGCAAAAGCAAAACGTTGTCGTTATGTTATTTTAAGTAATGGTGATACGCATTACTTTTGGGATCTTAACCAAAACGCTGAAAAACTCATTATCAAACTTCCTACTCAAAAGGATTTAACTAAACTTCTTACCGCAACAACCGCCATGCCCTTGTCAGGTATCGAGGTAAAAGATGATTGGGTTGTTCAAAGTCAGGGATCAGTAGCAGAAGTTGATAAGAAGTTTCTGCGAGATTACCAACTTGAGGCAATCAAAGTAATCACTTCCCGATTTGACCAAAACAACAGACGCTTTCTTCTTGAAATGGCAACTGGTACAGGGAAAACTCTACTTGCTGCCGCACTTATCAAGTTATTCCTTAAAAGTGGTAATGCTCAACGGATATTATTTCTTGTTGATCGTATAGAGCTTGCAGATCAGGCATTACAAAACATCAGCGGATACCTCAAAGAATATAACATCGGGATATTTAAAGAGAATAAAGAGATGGCTTTACAAAATAAAGTTGTTATTGCCACAATCCAAAGCCTCTCTTATAACCAAAACTACCTCAAGTTTTTTAGTCAATTTGATTTTGACGTTCTCATTTCAGACGAGGCTCACAGAAGTATATACGGCAACAATAAAGTGATCTTTGAATACTTTGAGGGAGCAAAGATTGGTTTAACTGCAACTCCAAAAGATTTCCTAAAAGGTATAGATACAAAGAAATTAGCTGATGAAGACCCAAGGAAACTTGAGAAACGAATACTTTTAAGCACGTATGAAACGTTTGGGTGCAAATCAGGAGAACCTACCTTCCGCTTTGATCTTAAACAAGCAGTTAGTCATAAACCACCATATTTAGTTAATCCTGTTATCTACGATAAGCGAAGTGATAAAACCGATCAGATGTTATCAGAACAAGGTTGGACTGATGCCTTTATAGATGAGCAAACAGGTCAGCAGGTAGAGGAAACATTCAAAATCAGACAACTTGAGAAGAAAGTCTTTTCCGAAGGATTAAATTACCTCATTGTTGATGAACTCATAAAAACTGCAAAAACTGATCCGATTACTGGGGAGGTGGGCAAAACAATCGTTTATTGTATTTCCCAAAGGCACGCCTCAAAGATTACGAGATTGTTAAATGAAATTGCTGATAAGAAATATCCTGGTAAATATTCAGGGCATAATGGAGTTTTTGCTAGGCAAATCACAAGCAATATTGTCGGAAGTCAGGAGCTAACTAAAAAATATCGTAACAACCAACTTGGGAATACTCGTATCGCAGTAACAGTGAACATGATGACCACAGGATACGATTGTACCGATCTTCTTAATGTGGTCTTTATGAAGCCAGTCTTTTCCATGAGTGATTTTGTGCAAATTAAAGGCAGAGGCACAAGACGACATACTTTTACTAATGAATTAACAGGGGCAAAAACAGAGAAAGACAACTACTTTT
>Ga0155809_120_pt2 | contig 11954 bp, 12 predicted proteins | sample RifCSPlowO2_01_FD_107463 | JGI IMG/M metagenome (GOLD analysis project Ga0155809, IMG submission 107463) | Candidatus Curtissbacteria bacterium RIFCSPLOWO2_01_FULL_37_9
TGTCCGGCGGCAATCTATACATTTTGGACCACTCAGATGTTAAAGGTAAAAACAAAGAATCATCTCGAGTTATGTTTAATCTAGAGGTAGATGATATAGAAAAAGAAGCCCAAAGATTAAAAGACGAAGGCGTCAAAGTTATTGCCGATGTTTACCACGTCGAAGAATACGGTTTAATTGCCACTTTTGGAGATTTGGATGGTAATTATTTTCAATTAGTTCAGGTCAGAGCAAATTAAATCGAAATTGCTCCCAGAGGCATACCAATGATTACTGCAACCAAAACTGCTAAGAAATTAATATACGCAGGTATCATTGCTTCATCTCATTAACAGATTTTTAAATTTTGCTATTTTTAATTGGAAAAATCAAAAGAAGTATTCTTTTTAAGAATATTTATGGAATTATTTTAGAAAAGTTTTATATATATCTTTATCTTTAATATATATATTTCAACAAACTTTTGATACATTTAGTGCTAATTAGATTGATAAAAGTATTTTAAGATCCTCTTGAAAAAATAAATTATTGATACTAAAATGTATTACCCTAATAATATGAAAGAAAACAGAGTAAGCTCTCTTGAGAGGATAACCCCCCAGGCCTATAAAGAATTATATTACGACAAAAAAGGTTTTGAAATGGATGAAGCTGTCAATAATGATATTTCAAAAAATTTTCCTAATATAAATCGAACGCGGATAATCTTAAGCTCATCGGTAAAAAGTAAAGTTACCTGATTATTTTCGTAATCCCTTTAAAGGAAAAGATTTCAAAGAATCAAAATTATATATTCCTTGAACTAACCTCACCCTTCTGCTTTAATGTTTCTCACTATGGCTAAAAAAGTCCGATTTAAGTCAGTATCTGCTCAAGTGAATTTTCCAAAGCTTGAGGGGGTGATTTTAAAGTTTTGGAAAAAAGAGAAAATTTTCGAAGCTTCTCTCGAAAAAAGTAAAAAAGGTAAAAAGTGGACTTTTCTAGATGGCCCCCCTTTTATAACAGGCTTACCCCATTACGGAAATCTTCTTTCCAGTATTCCCAAAGACGTTTTTCCCCGATACAAAACTATGAACGGATACAATGTCCGTCGTGTTTGGGGTTGGGACTGTCACGGCCTTCCTGCAGAAAATAAAGTTGAGGAAAAATTAGGAATTAAAAGAAAAAAGGATATAGAAATAAGAGTCGGTATTAAAAAATTTATTGATGAGTGCAAACTGTATGTAAATCAAGTTTCATCAGAATGGGAATGGTATGTAGACCATATTGGACGTTGGGTCAATTTTAAAAATGCTTACCGTACGATGGATCTTCCATACATGGAGACTGTCATGTGGGTATTTAAACAAATATATGACAAAGGCTTCATCTACAAGGGGTTACGCGTTTCTTTATACTGTCCACATTGTTCAACTCCAATTTCAAACTTTGAAGTTGCCATGGATGCGGACAATTATAAAGAGCTTGATGAATTTGCCAGTACTTACAAATATCCCCTTTGGGACGAACAAGATACCTATTTACTTGCCTGGTCGACTACTCCTTGGAACAAAATTGCAACACCTGCTTTGGCAGTTAATCCTAAGATCAAATATATCAAGGTTCAACAAGGGCAAGAAAAATATATATTAGCCAAAAACACATTAAAAATATTGAAGCAAGAACCCAAGTACAAAATTTTAGAAGAGTTTTGGGGCAGTAAACTCGTCGGGAAAAAATTTGTTCCACATTATGATTTCTATAAAATTGATGATAATAAAAAAGCTTTTATTGTTGTTCCAGGTAATTTTGTAACAGCAGATGAGGGTACAGGAATTGTGACAATTGCAGCTTACGGAGAAGATGATTTAGCTGTAATGCAAAAAGAGAATATCCAAATAGTTTTACATGTAGATGAAGAAGGATTTCTAAAAAAAGGTGTTCCCTGGGAAGGTTCCTATTATCTCGATGTCAACAGTTTGGTAAATCAAGATTTAAAAAATCGCAAGCTGTTGTATCGTGAAGATAAATATACTCACACAATTCCAACTTGTTGGAGATGTAGTACTCGGCTTTTTTATGCTCCCCAAGATGCTTGGTTTGTTAATATTCAATCTCTTAAGAAAACATTAAAAGAAACAAACGAAGCAGTAAACTGGTATCCGGCCCACTTTAAATACGGCCGATATCTAAAAAGTTTAGAAAACGCTCCTGACTGGTGTATTTCCCGGAGCCGATATTGGGGTTCACCTGTTCCAGTCTGGGAATGTGCTGGCTGTGGTGAAATAATTGTACCCGGATCAATTGCAGAACTTGAAAGTTTGTCTAAAGTTAAGATTAAAGATCTCCACAAGCCGGCAATTGACCAAGTGCGAATTAAATGTCCTAAATGTGGTCAAATAACCAAAAGGGTTTCCGAAGTATTAGATAGTTGGATCGAAGCGGGTTCAGCGCTATACGCTGAACGCCATTTCCCATTTGAAAAAGGATTGGAACTAAACGAATTTTTTCCTCCGGATTTTATTACCGAATACACCGGCCAAATTCGGGCATGGTTTTACGTGCTCCATGTAATCGCCACTGCGATATATGAAAAAGAAGCTTTTAAAAGTGTCTTAGTATCCGGTGTAATTTTAGGAACAGACGGCCGTAAAATGAGCAAAAACTACGGGAATTATCCAGACCCAAAAGAAATGCTTCAAAAATACGGTGGAGATGCACTGCGCCTTTATCTTTTAGGAAGTCCAGTTATGAAAGGTGAGGATATCCGAATTTCCGAAAAAGCTTATAAAGATCAAGTAAGGGGCCTGTTATTAATTTTTTGGAATATCTATAACTTTTTTGTAACTTATGCAATTGTAGATAACTGGTTACCGAGCAAAAAATCCTTTACGCCAAAAAATACTTTAGATAGATGGGTGTTTTCACGGCTAAAAGGAAATATCGAAAATATAACTAAGAATGGTTTCGAAAAATATGACACAACAGATATCATTGAGAATTTTGATATTTTAATGCGGGATCTCTCTCTTTGGTATGTAAGAAGATCACGTAACAGGGTTGGACCTACAGTACCGGGTGGGCAAGATAAACAAGACGCCTATCAAACTCTCTGGATTGTACTTACTGAATATTCAAAAGTTTTGGCACCGGTTGTTCCATTTATCACGGAAGAAATCTATAAGAATTTAACAGGTGAAAAATCAGTACATTTAACAAACTGGCCAACTTTATCGAGTGTAAAACAAGATCAAGATCTTGAAGATGTTATGGAAAATGCTATGAAGCTCGCGTCTGCCATTCACGCTTTTAGGAAAAAAGCTAATGTCAAAGTCAGGATTCCTTTAAGAAGTGTTAGTTACCATGGACCAGTTAAGTTCTCATTTTCTGAAATTGAAGAAATAATAAAGCAAGAGGTAAACGTTTACGAATTAAACTACAAAGGCAAATCATCAAATTATCTGGTCAAAGCGGATAAAAGTCTTAAAAATCAAGATTTGGAAGCAGGACAGGCACGTGAGATAATTCGCCAAATCCAGCAAGCCAGAAAAGAAGCTGGTTGTAATCTTGATGAAATTGTCAGCGTTGTCTTATCTTCCTGGCCGCACAAATATGAAAAATATATCAAGAAAGAAACCTTAGCAATGAAGTTAACTAAAGGTAACAAATTTGCTGTTTTAAGAAATATCCCCAAATGAACAGTTTTTGGGATTGGAAGCTTTTCTTGTTAATTTTAGCGATTGGCCTAATTTCTCTTTTAGCCTTATTTTCCCTGGATAGGGAACTTTTTAGAAATCAGCTAGTTTATTGGGCAATCGGATTATTGCTGCTTTTTATAGTCTCACGTTTTGGTAACGTCGTTTTTCAAAAAATATCCATTCCTGTTTACATAATCTCTATTCTGGCTTTAATCATTTTATTGGTTATCGGTGAACCAATACGAGGTTCTGTTAGGTGGTTGGACTTGGGACTATTCAGGTTTCAGCCTTCAGAATTTGCCAAAGCAGCCAGTGTATTAATATTGGCAAATTACTACAAGGAGAGATCAGCTCAAAGAATCAAGGATCTTTTAATTAGTTTTACTCTAATATTGCCTTTTATTTTGCTTATCGTGATTCAGCCTGATATTGGTAATACTTTAGCTTTTTTTGCTATTTGGCTGGGAATATCCTTTGTTTCCGGTTTAAAAGTAAAAGATTTTTTAATAGGACTGGCGTTTGCTGTAAGTTTAATCTTTTTTACATTTGGACTCTTAGCCCCTTACCAGAAACAAAGAATTTATAATTTTGTAAACCCGAATCTGGATCCTTTAGGAACGGGATACAGTATTATTCAATCGAAAATTGCAGTTGGATCCGGACAATTTTTGGGTAGAGGTCTTGGTCAAGGATCCCAGTCACAACTTAAATTTTTACCTGACGACGAGAGCGATTTTATTTTCGCTTCAATTTCCGAACAACTGGGTTTTGCCGGTGCATTATTGCTGATTATTATTTATTTGTTTACTTTTTTCAGAATTATTTTTCTTGCCAGAATTACTGATCATTTTGGTAATTTAATTATTATGGGAATTCTTTCATACTTATTAGTGCAGTTTTTTATCAATATAGGTATGAATATCGGGCTTGTTCCGGTGACCGGTATAACTTTGCCGTTTGTTTCTTACGGCGGTTCATCCTTAATTACCATCTTAATTCTTATAGGAATTGTATTTGCTTTTAAAAGAGTATCTCTTGAAGCTTATCATTAAAATTGGTAAAATTTGTAAATTATGTTAAATTGGGCAGTTTTTAAAACAGGCGGGAAACAATATAAGGCTTCTGAGGGTGATTTATTACTTGTGGATAATAATTCTGCATATACAGATGAGAAAATTATATTTGACGATGTCTTAATAGTCAGAGATGACAAAAACGTAAAAATAGGAAATCCAAAAGTCGAAAAATTCAAAGTCATTGCCAAAAATCTAGGTCTAGTAAAAGATAAGAAGGTAAGAGTGGTAAAATTTAAATCCAAGTCACGCTATACAAGAACGTATGGCCACAGGCAAAAATATATAAAAGTTCTTATAGAAAAGATACAATCACAGTAATTCTGCCCGTTTTATAAGCCGTTTTCTCGTATTAAAGAATTTGTAATAATTTCTATTATTGACACTGCGTGAAAAGCGGGGTAGAATCGCCACAACAGCAAAATGGCACACAAAAAAGGCGGTGGAGCAACAACAAAAAACAGGGATAGCGCCGGTAAAAGGCTGGGAGTCAAAATTTATGGTGGTCAATTCGCCAAGTCCGGAAATATTATTGCCAGGCAACGAGGTACCCGTTTTTATGCCGGAGAAGGAACTAAAATTGCGAAGGATCACACGATTTTTGCAATCCGTGAAGGTTTGGTTAAATTTAGACAGAAATTCGGTAAAAAATTTATCGATGTAGCCCAAGAATAATTATTCATAAATCTTAAAGTGGAAGAGACTCAGATATTTGAAATCGAAGTAGATATGCTTCAGCCAAACCCTCTTCAACCTCGGGGTTTAATTACTCCTGATTCGTTGATCGAACTTGTGGATTCAATTAGGGAACATAGTGTACTGGAGCCTTTGGTTGTGGCTAAAACTCCAGCAGGATATCAGATTATAGCGGGTGAGCGCCGATGGCGGGCTTCTAAAATGGCGGGACTTACCAAAGTTCCGGTAATAATCAAAGAAACAACTCCTCAGGGCATGCTGGAAATGGCTATTATTGAAAACGTTCAGAGGATAGATTTAAACCCGCTTGAAAGGGCCCAGGCTTTTAAAAGACTTATTGACGAATTCGGTCACTCAACATCTGAAATTGCCGTAAAAATTGGCAAAAGCGCTCCTTATGTTTCCAATACTTTAAGACTTCTTTCCGTACCAGATGCTCTAAAAGATGCTTTGGCTTCGGGTGCGACTACCGAAGGACATGTTCGAGCTTTGGCATCCTTGGAAGATCCTCATTTAATTGTGGAAGCATACAAAGAGATCATGGAAAATAATTTGTCCGTCAGAGGTGCGGAGGAATTGGCCCGTAAATTGAAAGCCAGAGAAAATATAGTTCCAAAGCAGCAAAAACCCGAACATCGTCTGCAAAGCGATGAATTGGAAAAATTTCAAGAAGAATTGTCTAATAAGTTAACTACAGCAGATGCCAATGTCAAAGTTAAAATAAGCCAGTCAAGAGTAGAAGGGAAAATGCATATAGTTGCAAAAGGAAACGTACCTTCAACTTTAGTAGTCCTCAAACGAATCAGGGATGCCGTAATCAACACCTGATATAAATCTTGCACCCGGAAAATTATTTGATTTAACAATTGGCCAATAGATTAACCAGGCTTTTCCCTTAATGGATTTTCGGTCTATTGTTCCAAAACTACGGGAGTCTGAAGAAGCACTACGATTGTCACCTAAGACAAAATATTGATTATCAGCAATTTTGACATTTAAATCTCCTTGGGTATCCTGAGTTTCGTAAGGTTCATCAAGTTTTTGATTGTTGACGTAAATTATTCCATTTTCGATTTTTATTGTGTCGCGGGGTTGACCGATGATTCTTTTAATAAAATCAACGTTATTTGAGTTAGGAGCCTGAAAAACAATAACATCTCCTCGTTTTGGCTTTTGAATATAATAATATACTTTTTCCGTTAATAGTAATTCACTATCTCTTAAATTAGGGAACATCGAAGCCCCTTTTATTTTATGCGGCTGAACAAGAAAGATGTAAACAAAAAAGAAAATTCCAGCAGAAATTAATGCTGTTTGGATAATTTCCTTAATTATTGAAAATGTTACCTGGCGAATACTCATACTTATATTCTATGTTAAAATTGCCAATATCGTACAGATTGGGGCAATTAGCTCAGCGGCAGAGCGCTTGCATCACACGCAAGAAGCCGCAGGTTCGAATCCTGCATTGCCCACAGATATAACTTACCTGATTATACTTCTTCATGGATTATATTAAAGTTCTTTTAATTCTAACGATTGCTACAATTATTCCGGGACAGTTGATCAGATTGCCGATTTTTTCCTTAGCCGGAGCAGTTACTGCTACTGACATTTTTGTATTTTTGAGTATTATATCTTTTAGCGTATATAGCTTATTTTTTAAAAAATCCATAAAATTTCCCCAAAAAATTACTTTACCTTTGCTTTTTTTTTGTATTATCGCCTTAGCTTCAGCAATATTAGCTCTTGAGATTTTTTCAACAGTCGAAATAATTACCTCGCTTTATTTTCTCGTTAGATTTATTGCTTATTTTCTGGTTTCGATTGTTATTTATAATGTAGTTTCCAAAGGCGAGATTATCAAATGGTTAAACGTATTTTTGATTATTGGATCTGTTTTTATTGTCTTTGGGTTTTTTCAGTTCATCTTTTTTCCCGATTTAACCGTTCTTACTTTTTATGGATGGGATCCCCATCAGAACAGACTGGTGTCGACTGTTTTGGATCCCAATTTTGCCGGAGGTATTTTGATATTTATAAGTGCTGTATCCGTATCTTTATTCCTCTATTTTAAAAAGTTTCAATATCTGATAATTTTTATAATCAGCTTTGCAGGGATAATTTTGACTTTTTCTCGCAGTTCGTATTTGGCATTTATTACGCTAATTATCATAATTGGTTTTATAAAGTCACCCAAATTATTAATTATTACACTTTTAATCTTCTTAACTGCGTTTTTGACAATAGGACAGGTAAAATCACGTCTTATAGGTGCATTAACTTTGGATGATACCGCGCTTGCAAGAATAAAGAGTTGGCAGAATTCACTAGTTATATTTCGGGACAACCCTATTATCGGCGTTGGTTTTAATACTTACAGACTAACTCAGGCAAGGTACGGTTTATTTACTTATGATGATCCCCAAGGCGGGCATTCCGGAGCCGGTGTTGATTCCAGTATATTATTGGTAGCAGTTACTACGGGTATTTTAGGATTGTTTTTCTATTTGGTATTAATTTTATCAATAATCAAACTTTCTTTTCATAATATCCGCTCTAATACGCTAAACCTCGCGTTTTTTTCATCTCTTATTGGAATAATTATTCATAGCCAGTTTGTAAATTCCTTGTTTTTTCCCCAGATAATGCTTTTAATCTGGTTTTTTACAGGATTAGTTTTAAAAAGTAATGATTAGGATTTTCTTATTCTGGCGGCTTGGTCTTTTTTTGTTAACTTATTTAGGTAGCAAAATACTACCTTTGACTGCAAATTCCGGTTTGGGGGCAGTAGATTTGAACAAAGCTTTCGATTATTGGTATTCGTGGGCACAATGGGATGGCGGGCATTTTTACAGTCTTGCAAATAAGGGATATGTTTTGGCTAGTGATTATGCGTTTTTTCCTTTATATCCGCTTCTGATTAATATATTCAGCCTGTTTTTCTTTGGTAATTTATTAATAGCAGGATTGGTTATTTCCAATATTTCGTTTTTATTATTTTTATTGCTTTTTCAAAATTTATTAAAAAAAATGTATTCTTCAAAAATCGCATTTAACGCAACTGTCACATTTTTGCTGTTTCCAACTAGTTTTTATGCTGTTTCATTTTATTCCGAATCACTTTTCCTATTATTGGTAGTCGTTTGTTTTTATTTTTTAAAAGATAAGAAATTTTTGTTAGCTGCTATTTTTGCCAGCATTGCTTCACTTGCGAGAAACATGGGTATTTTCCTGGCTATATCAATTATTTATTCATATTTTTCCAATATCAAATTTGAATTTACCAGACTCGATATTAGATTCCTGCGAGTTTTTGTCGCATTTTTGGGAATTATCATTTTTGGTCTGTATTCATATGCGCAAAGTAGCAATCCATTGCAATTTATAACAGCCCAGTCTAGCTGGCAAAGATCAATTCAGGATCCGGTTTCAACGATTATTGGAAATATTTGGATAATTATTACAAATTCTAACACTCCACTTGGCCAATATACGGATTTGTTAATAACACTTATATTTTTGGCACTGTTAATATTTGGTATTAAGAAAATACCTTCTTCCTGGTGGATTTTCTCAATGCTAGTTATTTTGATTCCGGCATCAACAGGTACTCTGGCTAGTATGCCAAGATATCTTTTGGCATCTTTGGGAGTATTTATTATATTAGGGAAATTATTAGAGGAAAAACAGTATTTAAAAGTGCCAATTTGGACAGTGTCGCTTTTTTTACAGGTGATTATTGCAGTTTTATTTATAAACGGTAATTGGGTAGCTTAAAGTATTTATTAATTGGAAAAGTGGATTTTTCTTGATTCCGATTTAATATTACCGGCTTTATCAACTGCTTTTATTTCTATAGTATTTTCTCCTTCCATAACAGGTACGTAAATTTCAAAATTACCTTCAGAATCTACATTTGCTAAAAAGTTATTGACAAATACCTGGGCATCTTTTTCTGTTTGTCCGCTGACTTTGATCCTATTATTTTTGGAAAATGATTGATCCTCCTCCGGACTATTAATTGATAGATCAGGTTCTTGTGTATCCAGAACAATTGTTTGTTTCTGAGTTTCTTCAGATTGATTATCTTGACCCCTAACGGCCATGGCTGAAATGAAATTATCACCGTTTTTTAAATTTAGACTGTCAATAATAAATTTTCCGTCTACCGTATCCGTGTGGCCGGCAACCTGATCATTCAGATAAATGATAATGTTTGTTCCCTCATCGGAAAATCCCGAGATTTTTAGTTTTGCGCTATTGGTAGCATGCAAAATAGGGTCTAGGCGGGGAGGATTTGGAACAGAATAAGTTTGTGTTTGGGAGTTTTCATCTTTTTTAAGTAAAAATGTAGTAAAATCCGTTAATTTTCCTATCAAAGATATGCCTACTGTAAAAAGAAAGACAATAATTATCAAACTGAATAAAGACAAATAAAAAATTCGTTTGATTATTATATTTTCGCTTTTTCTTGATAATTTTTCCAATCGTGATTTTCTTCTCATATATTAATTTTTGCCTAACAGGTAATAAATCGCATTATTTTATTCTGTAATTATTTCTGAGCCGAAGGTGAGAGTCGAACTCACGACCTACTGTTTACGAAACAGTTGCTCTGCCACTGAGCTACTTCGGCGCAACTTAATTCTAGTACTTTAGAAAAATGGATTCAAACAAGCCTATTAATTTGCTCTTTATTACCTATTGCAAACCACATACCAATTATTACTTCCTTTGCCTTAAACTCTTTTTAAGTGATATTATTTAAGGTGGTTATAACTAAAACAATCCTTTTACAAAAAAAAGAAATAATGGCAGTTTAAGTGAAGGAAAGTTAATTGTTTGCGTTAAACCTTTATCATCGCTTGCAGAAAACCCCCGAGTCTGACTCGTGGGATGAATGCACTAAAAGCGATTACATACTTTCGAGGTATTGGAAATAACATGTATAGTGTGGTTTTCTGCGCCTCGGAAGTTTATTGAATATCGTATAATTTAACACTACGGTTGTTTTGGTTTAATTAATATATGAAGCCGAATATTGGAACATATGACAGGTTAGTAAGGCTTGTTATTGGGATAGTTTTAATTTCACTTGCAATTGTTAATAAAAGTACACTTATGGCTTTGGGTGGTATTTTTAGCTTGTACGAAGCGGTTTCCAGCTGGTGTGTATTTTATCATTTTTTGGGAAAAAATACCTGCCCGATAAAAAATCCCAAAAGCTCATTTGAATGGAAAAGCACTTTGGCTAGGGGATTAAAAATCCTGTTTTTCGCGATTGTTCTAAATATTATTGCCCACTTTGCGGGGCTTTCTACTTGGAATGATTTTATAAATGTACCGACAAAAAAATTGTCTTGGGATAATTATATTTTCTTGTTTGCTGTTTATCCTTTTTTATTGGGATTTGTAAGTAAATGGAAAAAATAGGCTAGCGAGACCAGTCCTTGATAAAAGTTGTTATTCCAATACCATATTTACTGTGGGTAACTTTCGCTACAGTTCTTAATTTCTCAATTGTTATTTTGAATTAAAGCTTTTTTATCAGTAAAAGACGAGAGCGGGATACGGGTGTCCTACGTCAAGACTACGGAACACCTAATCGTTACCCCTTACATCTTTCGCCAAAGCTACTTTAACTAACCTTTTGTATACAAACGCCTTACCTGAACCAGACTTTAGGTAAAGTTCAAAATCCTTTGCTTTTTGTTTGTCTTCAAAGGCACAATACCAAACTAATTTCCAGGGAAGTTGTAGATTTTGAACTTTGGAGAATATAGATGTAATACATTATCCGCGAATCGTCTGTAGCTTTAGCGAAAGACGAGAGCGGGATACGGGAGTCGAACCCGTCTTTCCACCTTGGGAAGGTAGTGTTGAGCCGCTCAACTAATCCCGCACTAAAAATACAATTCAAGAAAATTTTTCTAAAATGCTTTTAACCGCCAACTAACAGCAGTTACCTGTTAACTACAATTTGTTTAGTGTAAACCTTCAACTATCTTGGTACTTTCAATGTACTGCCTGCGTAAACTAAAGGATTACCATTGGGAAGTCTTTTGAAACCATTTGCCCGATCAAGAATTGTCCATTTGGAACCGTCTCCATATACTTTTTGGGCAATAGTAAATAATGTTTCGCCTTCCTGAACTTCGTAAGAGGTCCCCATTAAAGTTTCTTTAGTTTTGGTAAGATCGTCTTTGTCCGGCAGTTTTATGGTTGTGTTTACCCAAATTACATTGGGATTGACAATGTTGTTAACCACAGCAAGTGCGTTCCAGTATTCTTGACTTCCGTATACTTCCTGGGAGATTTTAGACAAGGAATCGTTTTCTTTAATTTTATAGTCACTACCTTCAACAGGTTTTGTTTCCTCTTCTTGAGTTAATTTGGTCATGTCTGCTTCGTCGATTGTTCCCTGATTTTTTCTTGTAAAGTAATTAGCTACTAGTAAACCAAGAATTATAACTATGATTGCCCCTAAAATTAATGAGGCATATGA
>Ga0155809_102_pt4 | contig 11822 bp, 11 predicted proteins | sample RifCSPlowO2_01_FD_107463 | JGI IMG/M metagenome (GOLD analysis project Ga0155809, IMG submission 107463) | Candidatus Curtissbacteria bacterium RIFCSPLOWO2_01_FULL_37_9
TCAGGCAGTAATTAATGAACTTGGAGATGAAAAAATAGATGTAATTGCCTATTTGGATGATCCGGTTGAATTTATCAAATCTGCTCTTTCACCTGCCAAAGAATTAGGAGTGAAGGTAAACGAAAAAGAGAAAATAGCAGAAGTTATTGCACCTGATGACCAGTTATCTTTAGCAATAGGCAGGGAAGGTCAGAATGTTCGTCTGGCAGCAAAGTTAACAGGATATAAAATAGATATCAGAGGTAAAAGCGGTACGCCAAAAGAAGTTGAAGCCAAAGAAAAAGCAGCTCAAGCCGAAGCAAAGAAAGCACTGGGTGTAATCGAAAAAATTGAGGCTAAGGAAGCAAAAACTCAGTCCGAAGACAAACAGACCCAAATCCCGAGTCAACAGCATCAAGCTCCCGTTGATAAACAAGCTAATGAAAAAGCGGAAAAAGTGAAAGACCCGGAAGATCAGAAAGCGGTTAAGTTGGATAAACCGGAAAGTCAGGTTAAAGGAGATTCAGACAATCAGCCGATCGAAGTAAAAGTAAAGCCTGAACAATCGGGGGCAGAAACACCAGAAGAACAAAGTAATCCGCCAGTTGGTGGACCAGACGGTACAAAGACTACTTAAATGAGAGTTTGTCAGCCGTCAAAATTATTAACTTATGGACAAAAAGAAACAGGAAAAAATCAGGCCGCCTACGGTTACCCTCATGGGTCACGTGGATCATGGAAAAACCACCTTACTTGATGCAATCCGTAAGACAAATATAGTAGCTGGCGAACACGGCGGTATTACTCAGCATATCGGTGCATACCAGATAACTTTTAATAAAAGCCCTATTACCTTTATTGATACCCCCGGACATGCCGCATTTGAAAAAATGCGATCCCGAGGTGTTGATGCAGCTGATATTGTAATTCTGGTTATAGCCGCTAATGACGGGGTTAAACCCCAAACCCGCGAAGCAATAAAACACATTAAAAAAGCCCAAAAACCATTGATTGTAGCCTTAACTAAGGTTGATTTACCCAATTTAATAACTGAAAGAATTAAAAAAGATCTGCAGAAAGATGAAGTGCTCCTTGAAGAATTTGGCGGTGATGTTCCATTGGTTGAGGTATCTGCTTCGAAAAATAAGGGCATTGATGATCTTTTGGAAATGGTTCAGTTAGTTTGGCAAATTTCACCAGAAACCAGTTTTCCGCATGATTTTTTGGAAGCGGTAGTTGTAGAAGCGTTTCTTGATAAAAATCGTGGACCGGTTGTGACGGCAATTGTCAAAAAAGGTACTCTAAAAATTGGTCAAAAATTAACTGTAGATGATGAAACTATAGGCGTTAAGGCATTAATAAATGATCGGGGTGAAAATATTAATGAAGCTTTACCCGGTGATCCTGTTGAAATTTTAGGTTTTAAAAAGCTGCTTGGGGTTGGCAGCATAGTGCACGATACAAATATTTTAGAATCGTCAATTGTCCAGCCACCTGCCACGCTAGCCGAAATCATTGCTAAATCTCAATTGGCCAGTGATCGGTTTAAAATAATAATCAAAGCGGATGTTGTCGGCAGCCTTGATGCGATCGTCGCTAATTTACCTGAAAGAATTTTAATCGTTTCTTCGGGAATTGGAGAAATTAATTCCACGGACATATCTTTTGCCAAGGTGGCAAGCGCGCCAATTTTAGCTTTTAATGTAAAGGTAAACCCTTCTGTTAGGTCTCAAGCAGACAGGGAAAGAGTTGTAATTAAGTCATACAGGGTTATTTATGACCTTCTTACCGAAATAGAAGAAGTTACGGAAAGTTTTGAAACAGCAAAGCAAAAGCAGAAAATAACAGGGCAGGCTAAAATAGTAGCAGAATTTGATATAGAAGGTAAAAAAATTGCCGGTGTGGTAGTCACATCCGGAAAATTAAAATTAGGTGACAGAATTACGATCGGTTCCGGATTAAATTCCGGGGAAGAAATTAAAATCAGTTCATTAAAAAAATATAAAAAAGAAGTAGAATTTGCTTCCCAAGGGCAGGAATGTGGAATCGGATTTACGCCTAATATTGACTTTAAAGTGGGTGATATTATAGAATCTTTGGGTTAAAAATTTATTCACTCTATTTTATCGCCATTTCGGCGATAAAAGTAAATTACTTGGATGAAAACTAAAATTACTCGGGTATCGAGTATTTAAAATGGACCAGAATTTTAAAGAGAAAACATTGGAAAATATAACCAAAGCCGAAGCGGTTTCTGTCTTGGTTTCCAAAGCTGGGGGATTTGATGGACTGGCAGCCGGTTTAGCATTATATCTTTCACTTACAAAATTAGAAAAAAAAGTTAATATTTTAGCGCAAGCTCCAACAGTATCAGATGCGAGAAGGCTTTACGGTGTTGATTATATAGGCAAAACCGAAAAGGATAATAATTTGGTAATAGTGATTAATGATGCCGTTGCCACTGTTGATAAAGTTACTTATTTTCTGGATAAAAATAAATTAAAAATAGTGATCCATCCTTTGGCAGGCAGCAAGGGTGCTTCACAAGAACAAATAACTTATGAGCAAAGTGCCCGTAATACCGAAATGGTATTTTTAATAGGTTATAAAACGAAAGAGGAATTGGAGCAAGAAATTACTCATGAACAACTTATTTCTTCAGATAACTGGATAGTGAATATTAATATTGGAAATCTAGATCAAAAATTTACTCAAGTAACTTTTTCAAATCCGGAAGGAAAAAGCCTTAGCGAAGTTACTGCCCAAATGATTCGGGAATTAGCTCTTCCTCTTGATGAAGACATTTCTTATAATCTATTTGCAGGTATTGCCCAAAAAACCAATAATTTTTCCCCATATCACTCAAATTCATCCTGTTTTGAAATTGCTTCTTGGCTTATGAAATTTGGCGCAGGTAAGGCAAGCCTGGCACAAAATGCAACAAAGCTACAAGCCGGTCAAAAAGCGCAATCCGCGACAAACTTTTATACTAGCCAGTCACCAAACCCGGTTTTTGAGCATGTTTCTGATATAGACGAAAAGGTAATTAATGCAGATTCGGAGCAAGATTGGTTAACCCCCCCAAAAATATATAAGGGCTCTAAGTCTTTTGACAGGGAAAATTAGTTCGGCTATACTAAATATCCTAATATGAGCAACGCTTTCAAAAAACAGGTAATCGAAAAGTTTAAGACTCACGAGGGAGATACCGGGTCACCGGAAGTACAGATCGCTTTGATTACTCAGCGGATAGACACTGTTAAAGATCACCTCAAAGCTCACGGCCATGATAATCATTCCCGCAGAGGTCTTCTTTCTATGATAAATAAAAGGCGCCGATTGCTTCATTATTTAACAAGAAAAGCTGAGGATAGGTATAAAGATATAATTAGTAAATTGGGTATTCCTAAATAGATAAGCCACTAAATTATTAAGATTTCTTGCTATTTTTTAAATAAAAGCTTATAATATAATTTAGGACTGATAAGTCAGTAATTAACAATCACGTAATTAGGGATTTGGGTGTTGGAAGTTGCATAGTTCGAATCATTTTTTTGATTCTCACTATCCGATTTCTAACCTCCATTATTCCCTTAAATTTAAAAATTAATGCAAAAATTGGTACGTAAAGAATTAAACCTTGCGGGTCATAAATTGATTCTGGAAACTGGAGAACTTGCAAGTCAGGCTAATGCCGCGGTATTAACCAGCTATGGAGATACGGTTGTATTGGCAACCGTTGTATCCAAAGAAGCTCCGCCGGATATTGGTTTTTTCCCTTTGGCTGTTGATTATGAAGAAAGACTTTATGCTGGCGGTAAAATTTCCACATCCAGATTTATAAAAAGAGAAGGTCGTCCGTCTGAAGAAGCAATATTAACAGCCAGACTTATCGACCGTTCTATAAGACCACTTTTCCCTGGAGATTTTCAGGCAGAAGTTCAGGTTGTCATAACTGTTTTGTCCGTAGATTTGGAGAATGATCCTGATATTGTTTCCCTGATAGCGGCTTCTGCGGCTCTTTCTATTTCTGACATTCCCTGGGATGGTCCAATCGCCGGTTTAAGAGTTGGCAGGCAAAATGGCGGCTATATTTTAAACCCTACCGAAGAGGAAAAAACTTTTTCCAGCTTGGATTTGGTATTAGTTACCAGAAAAGAAGAAGTTGTAATGATCGAAGCATCTGCAAATGAAATAGATGAGAAGTCTTTTGCCCAAGCAATCAAATTTGGTCTTGACCAGGGAAAAGAGATACTTAAGTTTATCAATGAATTTTCAAAAGAAGCAGGAAAAGCTAAAGTAAAATACGAAATCCCTAAAATAGATAAAAAAGTTGAAGATGATATCAGACATTTCATTAATGAAAAAATTATTAAAGATTTGGCCAATCCAGAAGTATCCCAGGATGAAGATTGGTTTAGTGCGTCTTTGACTAAACTTGAGGAAAAATATATTGAGGATTCCCAAGATAATAAAAACAATCAAACTCAAAACATAACTTCAAAAATACTCTCGAATATTTTAAATGAGGCGGTAACAGAGAAATTAAGAGATCAGATTTTATCGAATAAAAAACGAATAGACGGGCGGACACCCGACGATTTAAGAGAAATAAGCACAAAAGTCGGGATTTTACCAAGAACTCACGGGTCAGGATTTTTCCAGCGGGGGGAAACACAAATTCTTTCAATTGCAACTCTAGCTTCTCCTGCTTTAGAGCAACTTATAGAAGGAATGATTCGTGAAGGGACAAAGCGATATATGCATCACTATAATTTTCCGCCGTTTTCAGCCGGGGAAGTAAAAAGGCTAGGCCCTCCCGGAAGAAGAGAAATAGGTCACGGTGCACTTGCTGAAAAAGCCCTTATGCCTGTTTTGCCTTCAGCAGACATTTTTCCTTATACAGTAAGAATTGTTTCCGAAGTTTTATCATCAGCCGGATCTACATCAATGGCTTCTGCATGCGGATCAACGCTAGCGTTAATGGACGCAGGTGTGCCGATCAAAGAACCTGTAGCAGGAATATCAATAGGACTTGTTATTGACAAAAACGATCACTCAAAATACGTTACATTAACGGATATCGCTTACCAGGAAGATGCCCAGGGAGATATGGATTTTAAAGTAGCCGGTACGAAAAATGGTATTACCGTAGTTCAAATGGATATTAAATTAAACGGAATCAGCATTGAAATTCTTGAAGAAGCCCTTACAAAGGCCAAAAAAGCCAGACTGGTTATTATTGAGAAAATTTTAAAAACGATACCAAACGCCCGTGAAAAAATCTCCAAGTATGCACCGACTGTCATTATCGTCAAAATTAATCCATCCAAAATCGGTGAGGTAATCGGATCCGGGGGTAGGGTAATTAACCGCATTATTGCCGAAACAGGAGCCGCAATTGATATAAATGATAAAGGAGAAGTAACTATAACCAGCCGTGATGCGCAGGCCTGTAAAAAAGCTGCTGATTGGGTTGAAGGAATTGTCAAAGAACCCCAGGTGGGTGAAGAATACGAAGGCATGGTTAAACGCATTTTGCCTTTTGGCGCAATGGTCGAAATTTCCCCGGGCAAGGAGGGATTGGTTCATATTTCCCAGATTGCTCAGTATCATGTTAATAAAGTAGAAGATGTTTTAAAAATAGGTCAAACAGTTAAAGTTAAAGTGATTGAGCTTGACGAACAAGGCAGAATTAATTTATCGATGAAATTTGGTGTAAATGATCAAGACTCAGTCAGGGATGGGTCAATTAAACACGATAAGTTTAAAAGACCATATCCGGATTACAAAAAAGATCCCCAACGGAGAGAAAGACAAGGAAGATTTGATAAAGCGCGCAGGAACCGTTCTTAATAATTTTATAAATGAATGGGGAAATTAAACCCGCATACTTCAGCTAAGAAACTAATACACAAGCTTTTTCGCTTTAAAATACCTATAAAATTCAATAAAAAATATAGTGCTTTTGTTTTATTATTCCTTTTTGGAATATTGATTTTTCTGATTTTTAACGCCAAAGACAGTCGGGATATTACAATTACCGTTGGAGCCGGTGAAAATAAGTTTAAGCTAAACTTTGATATTCCCCAAGAAAAACAGCCAAAGCTCGATCATCTCTTAGATAAACTGGCTTTGCCGCTTAGTATTAAAAACGGTTTTGAGTTCGAGCTGGATGCTACTTCTTCGGCAGCATTAGCATTTTCCCTGCCTGTTCAATCAATACTGGATATCGAAGATAACACAATTAAGTTTGAGGGTACTTTTAACCCAACTTCCGGTAAAGTTTTACCTAAAGCGGTTTTTCGCGTTCCGGCTTCTACAAATTTCGCCATTTACGCTCAAAATTTACAAGATTTTATAAACCAAAAACTAATCTTACCCGAAGAAATTGCCAACTGGTTGAATAAGAATCTCTATGCCAATGAAGGGCAAATTATGGTTATTTTTGGTAAAAATGCCCAGTTTGCCTTAATTACTCATGCAAATGAAGTTAATTTTGAAGATTTAAAAAACATTCAGATTAGTTCCACAAAAGAACCGATTTATAAAAAAGATCTTATTGAAGAGTTCCAGGAAGTGCATTTATTAAAAATACCCCAAAACAACGGTCAAAAAGAAACTACCTTTGCGCTTTTTCAGACAGGGAATTGGTTATTTTTTACCTCATCCATTGAGGCAGCAACTGATTTGATAAAAATTAATAAATCGCAATTACCATCACTTGAATTTAATCCCGGAAACGGTCAGGAGATAACGATGGCTTTTTTGTATCAAAATTCCGGTGAATATCCTATTAATGAGCAGTTTGGGAAATTTCTATTTGGCGAAAGAGTTGAGCTGGTTAAATTCGCAGAGAAAATCAGTTTTGGGGAATTTGCTTTGAAGAAAGACCAATTTTCTGGTTTAATTAACTTAAAATGACTTCCTCATCTGCCCAATTTGAAGACATAAAACTTCTTGAGGAAAAACTCAAAAGAGGGAATCTTCCGCAGGAATTATACAACAAGGCAAATGCCGCAATCGAAAGATTGGTCAGGCTTACCAATAGTTCAGCATATTCCCAGGAATATGATCAGGTATCCAGATTTTTGGACTGGAGAACTTCTCTTCCCTGGAATAAGCGCAGTTTGGACATCTTATCTTTAGAAAACGCCAAAAAAACGCTTGATACTAATCACTATGGCCTTGAATATATCAAAGAAAGGGTTTTGGAGTATATTTCCGTAATAATTTTGAAAAGCAATGAAAATACCTCAAAAACTGAAAAAATACCGCAACAATTAGGACAGAAGGCACCGGCTCTTCTTCTGGTTGGGCTTGTCGGAACCGGTAAAACCACTATGGCTTACTCGATTGCCCAAGCTCTTGGCCGTAAATTTGGCAGAATTCCGATGGGTGGTATGGGTGATGCTCTACAATTAAGGGGAAGATCAAAAGCTTATCCGGATGCTGAGCCCGGGCAAATAATGAAAGTATTAAGAAGAGTGGAAACCGCAAATCCGGTTATTCTGCTGGATGAGATTGATCGGGTAACAGATAATGCAAAAGCGGACATTATGGGAGTATTGGTAGAACTTCTGGATCCTGAACAGAATAGTAGATTCTTAGATCATTATATCGATTTCCCTTTCGATCTCTCCGAAGTTTTTTTTATCGCGACTGCCAATAACACCGCAGGTATTGCAACTGCTGTTTTGGACAGGCTTGAATTTATCGAAATGCCGTCTTATTCCGACGAGCAAAAAATCATCATTGCCAAAAACTATTTACTTCCCAGAGCAATAGCGGCAACCGGTTTATCAAATGAAGATTTGGAATTCGAAGGTGAAATTTGGCAGCAAATAGTCAGACCTTTAGGTTTTGACGCGGGCATGAGGACTTTAGATAGAACAATTAATGGAATTTGCCGAAAAGTAGCAAAATTAAAAGTAGCGGGCAATTTTAACAAGATTACTTTGACGGAAGATAATATGAAAAAATACATCCCCGTCTGGTAACACCAAGTTACGCATTATTAGGTATTATGAAGGACCTATAGCAATTAGTATTTTTTTGGTGTAAAATCTAATTGCACGAATTATTATTATTTGATTCAAAATCAATTGCGGATTTTATAGGAATTCACAAAGATGAGAAGATACAGAAGATCGAAAATCGGACCTCCTCTTAACCTGGAAAAGAAAACTATTAAGACTATAATCGGATTTGCCGTACTGGCATTTTCCACACTTCTTTTATTATCATTTTTCAGCCAGGCAGGAGCTTTGCTTTCCCTTAAGGATTATTTTTACGGTCTTTTCGGCGCCGGTATTATAATTCTGCCGTTTTTCGGGGTAATTATCAGTCTTGTTCTTTTTTCGATAAAATCACGATTTGCCCAGTTAAATGTAATTTTTGGCAGCATAGGCGCATTACTTAGTGCCATAGGTTTGGTTGCTATTGTTTCTGAACAGCTTGGGGGCATTTTGGGTGTTTCTCTTTGGACAGTTGTAAAATCCGTATTTACTGCCCTCGGCGCTTTTTTTATTTTGCTGTTTACGTTTTTGGTTTCTTTAGTAATTGCTCTAAATGCCAGCTTTGAGCAGGCTTTGGCAACATTGGCAAAAGTTCATAAATTATTTAATCTTTTTAAGAAATTGAAGCAGAAGATTTTCGGTTCAGCTAAGCCAAGATATCAGAATCGTGAGGTTATTGACCAAGCCGTAAGCGTCAAACCGCGAGAGAAAATCTCACAGGAGGAATTGGCTCCATCAATAGTTGTAAACAACCCTCAAGATGGTCAAATTTGGGAATATCCGCCACTGACACTTCTTTCGGAAACCCGTGCAGGTTCCGCAAATCGCGGTAATCCAAAACAAAATGCTTCTATTATTGAAAAGACTTTGGAAAGTTTTGGAATTGTGGCTAAAGTGGTAGAAGTTAACTATGGTCCGACAGTTACCCAATATGCGCTGGAAATACCAAGGGGGATCAAGCTTTCTAAAATCATTGGATTGCATAATGACCTTGCTTTGGCATTAGCAACAACTACAGGTAATGTAAGAATCGAAGCCCCTATTCCCGGTAAATCATTAGTCGGGATAGAAATCCCAAATATCTCACCGGAATTTGTGTCTTTGAAAAACATACTTTCCAATGATGCTTTGAGAAAAGCCAAATCAAAACTGGAAGTAGGATTGGGACTTGATGTTTCCGGTAATATCGTGATTGCTGATATTGGTAAAATGCCCCATGTATTGATAGCCGGTACAACCGGCTCCGGAAAATCCGTACTTTTGAACTCATTGATTGCGACGATTTTATTCAGAGCCAGCCCTCAAGAAGTAAAACTTATTCTTGCCGATCCCAAGCGTGTCGAGTTAACGGAATACAAGGATGTTCCTCATCTTCTAACTCCGGTTATTGTCGAACCGGACAAGATCTTATCCAGTATGAAATGGGCTATGTCAGAAATGGACAGACGTTATAGACTCTTTCATGATGCACAGGTTAAAAACATTGCTGGCTATAATGAATTCTCCGGATTTCAAGCACTTCCCTATATATTAATAATAATCGATGAATTGCATAGTCTGATGGAATTTGCACCGGTTGAAGTTGAAGATGCGATTTGCCGAATTGCAGCTATGGCCAGAGCAACAGGTATTCATTTGGTTGTAGCAACCCAACGGCTGTCTGTTGATGTAATAACAGGCTTAATTAAAGCAAATATACCCTGCCGAATCGCATTTAATGTTTCTTCGATGATAGATTCCAGAGTAATTATAGATCAGCCTGGTGCGGATAAACTATTGGGAAGGGGAGACATGCTTTATGTGCCGCCGGATTCTTCTAAATCTATGCGTATTCAAGGAGTATTTGTTTCGGAAACAGAAGTTAGGAATCTCATCGGTTTTCTTAAAAGAACCGGTGTTGAACCGGAATACACAGAAGAAGTTGTCAAAATGCCTATTGGCAAATTATCTGCATTGGAGGGTGGTTCTATGGACGAGTTATTTGAAGACGCAGTCCGCACGATATGCCAATATGACAGGGCATCAGCATCATTGCTCCAGAGAAGATTAAGAATTGGTTATGCCAGAGCAGCCAGACTCATAGACGAGCTGGAAATAGCGGGTATTGTTGGTCCGGGAGAAGGATCAAAGCCAAGAGACGTATTAGTAAAAAACGCTGAGGAGTACTTTCAGGTTCAGTCCCAAAACTCTGGTTAAAATTTATGCAGACAGTTGGTGAGCTTTTCAAAAAGCAAAGAAATGCTAAAAGCATTTCTATTCATAAAGCATCCCGGGATTTACTTATTAAAGAACGCAATTTGGAACAAATTGAAGATGGAGATTGGGAAAATTTACCAGAACCGCCCTTTACGAAAGGATTTATTAAAAATTATGCAAATTATTTGGGGTTAGACGCAGACCGTATACTAGCTACGTATCGCAGGGAATATGATGAAGCCAGATATCCTCATAAGAAATTACCGATCGAAGCGAAAAAACGTTTAATGTTAACACCCAATAAGATGGCGGGTTTAGGTTTTATTTTATTGGGAATTGCTTTTATTTCTTATTTAATTTTTCATTATTTATCTATTCGATCTGCTCCCAAATTGGAGGTCTTAACACCGGCAGATGATTTAACAACTCATATAGAAATTATTCAAGTTAGGGGAGTAACCGAAATTTCAGCGACAGTTGCAATAGACGGAGAATTTGTGCCGGTTGATCAAGAGGGCAATTTTTTTTATCAAATTCACCTTAAAGAAGGGAGAAACGTAATAGAAATAATTTCATCTAAAAGGTTATCTCCAAAATCAAAAGTAACCAAAGTAGTCAGACTTAGCCGTTGACAAATATAAAGTATTGAAGTATACAAAACTAATCAAAGTCGAAAGCCAAAGTCCATGGTTTAATATTCAAAACTTTGGCTAAATTAAATCTGCCTATGGACACAACACAAATTGTTCTTCTGGCTGTTATTATTGTATTAACAATTTTTCTGGTTGTTTTAGGTTTTCAGGTTTTTTTTGTTCTTCGGGATTTAAGGTTTACCTTAAAAAGGATGAATCGTCTTTTTAATGATGCTAACGAATTAGTCACCGAAGTCAAAAAGCCTATTGAAAAAGCCGGTAATTTTTTCACGGCCCTAACCGCAGGAGCCGGACTTGTTCAATTGTTAAAAAAAGGGAAGAAAAATGAGCGATCAACCCAAAAATAATAGTTTTTCAACCTTGATAATTGGTATTGTTTTAGGCGCTGCTGTTACTTATCTTCTGACCAATAAAAACGGGCAAAAAGTAAAAGACCGTTTAATCAAAGAAGGCGAAGCTCTTCTGGCACAATTAGGAGAAGGCCTGGAAGAAGCAGAAGAAAAGATTGAAGCGAACGCAGAAGAGATAGAAGAAGGGATCGCCCATGGTCTGGAAAAAACTAAAGATAAACTTAGTGATGCGGCAGATCAATTACCTAAACACATAACCGATATTCAAAAAAAAGGCCGCCGCTTTTTCTTCCGGAAAGGTCATAACGCCCGGGAAAGTTAGACTTACCGCCACCACGCCTCCGAGTCGTAACTTGACAAATAACCCATAGTTACTATATAATCCGCTGCAATGATTGAACAGGGCATATTGAAATCTCTGAAAGGTATTAAACCTGGGTCCACCCAGGAAACATGGGCAAAAGCCTTAAAAGCCGTCCTAGATGCCGGCAAGGCTGACGGCTTTAAGGATGCTCCGCTTTCAGCCGCTTCGGTAGAGTCCATTCAACCTCCTGTTACGGAAAGGCCGGATAGAAAAGAAATCAAAGTCCGTTTGCAACAAATAGCCGCCGAATTCGCAAAACAAC
>Ga0155809_157_pt2 | contig 11649 bp, 13 predicted proteins | sample RifCSPlowO2_01_FD_107463 | JGI IMG/M metagenome (GOLD analysis project Ga0155809, IMG submission 107463) | Candidatus Curtissbacteria bacterium RIFCSPLOWO2_01_FULL_37_9
CGTAACCTTTAGTTACGGCTTTTGTGGTATTTCCGACAGCGTCCAAAGCGTCTGTTATGTCTCTTGTGCGTTTCGGCAAATTAGCCATTTCGGAAATACCACCGGCATTATCTGTAATTGGACCGTAAGCATCTATTGCAACTATCATACCTGTTAAGGACAGCATTGATACTGCTGCTATAGCTATCCCGTATAATCCTGCTAAAGAATAAGCCGCCAAAATTGCTAAACTTATAATAACAACTGGGAAAAATGTTGACCTGGTTGAAATTACCAATCCCGCTATGATATTGGTTGCAGGACCAGTAGTTGAAGCATTGGCAATATTTTGAACCGGTCGGTATTTGGTCGCAGTAAAATATTCGGTTATAACAACCATAAATATGGTTACAAAAATTCCAATCAGCGATGTTAAAAAAATGCCAAATGGATCCAAAATGCCATTAGCGTTCATCATAATAATTGTCGCAGGGTAAAATCCCAATGCCGACAATGAGGTTGATATCAACAATCCTACATATAGAGCTCCCATTATGCTCTTATTTTTAGGTAGTTTAATAAAAAAAGTAGATATTAAAGTAGCTACAATGGCAATACCACCAAGTGCCAGAGGATATAAAACCGCACCTAAAAATTCAGGAAAAAGTAATGAGCCTAAAAACATAGCAGCAATTAAAGTCACAGCATATGTTTCAAAAAGATCGGCAGCCATACCTGCACAATCTCCAACGTTATCCCCGACATTATCCGCAATCGTTGCCGGATTACGGGGGTCATCTTCCGGAATGCCCATTTCTGTTTTACCCACCAAATCAGCACCAACATCTGCACCCTTTGTAAATATTCCACCACCTAATCTGGCGAAAATCGAAATTAATGAACCGCCAAATCCAAGACCAACCAAACCTACTAAATCACCGGTTGCCCCAAAATATCCAGCCACAGATAGAAGTGCCAAACCTACTACCAAAAGACCGGTAACAGATCCTCCTGCGAATGCAACATTGAGGGCTTTGGCCAAACCGGTTCTTGCCGCTTGTGTTGTTCTGACATTTGCTCTAACAGAAATATTCATACCGATATAACCCGATGCAGCCGATGCAATACTACCAACTAAAAAACCAATAGCAGTTTCTAAGGAAATTAAACTCCAAATTAATATAAAAATAATTAAAGCAACAACAAAAATAACTCTATATTGTCTGCTTAAATAAGCACTTGCACCTTCTGCTATCGCATCAGCAATCTGGCGCATTTTTGGAGTACCACTATCCTGTGATATCACTTTAAAAGATATAATTACTCCGTAAAGAATGGCCGCAGTAGCGCAAGCAAGGGCAAACGGTAAAGCGAGTGAGGGGTTTAGATTAAATAAATCCACTATAGTCTATACAATAAATCAAATTGGACAAGAGGGTCAAGGCAGAACTACCCTTGCAAATAATACAAATTTCTAAATTATATTGCAACAGGTTAATAGTTATCTAGACGATTTGAGGTATGCTATAAGATTGTGATTTTGGACGCGGTGGTATCCTTTTTACACCTTTATCTTGCGGTAAAGGCCGTGTTAATCCCACTTTAAGAACTTCATCCATATGTTCTGCTAATATAAACTGTAAATCCTTTTTGACATTTTTAGGAATCTCTTCCAGATCTTTAGAATTTGTTTTTGGCAATATAATCGTTGTTAACCCGGCTCGGTGAGCTGCTAAAATTTTTTCCTTTACACCACCAATTTCTAATACTCTTCCTCTTAATGTGACCTCACCAGTCATACCTACTTCTCTTCTAACCGGAATTTTTGTCAATGCTGAAACCAGAGCGGATGTAATAGCAATCCCCGCAGAAGGTCCTTCTTTTGGTACTGCTCCTTCCGGAACATGAATATGAACGTCGGTTTTTGCAGAAAAGTTTTCTTCGATCCCTAAAATTTTGGCTTTTGACTTAACGTACGATAGCGCGGCTTGGGCGGATTCTTTCATTACGTCACCAAGCTGGCCGGTTAAAATCAGATTCCCTTTACCAGACATCAGAGTTACCTCTACGAATAAAATTTCTCCACCAGCAGCGGTTACTGAAAGTCCGGTTGCCATACCAATTTCATCTTTAGTTTCTGCGATTGCTTTTGAAAATTTATGTGCACCTAAATAACTGTGAATTTGTTTCGGGCTGATTTTTATTTTTTTCTGTTTTCCTTTGGACGCAATTTTTTTGGCAACTTTGCGCAATATTGATGCGATTTCTCTTTCAAGTTCCCTAACACCCGCTTCTCGCGTATATTTGGCAATAATTTCTTTAATAGTACCGTCTGTAAGATCGATTTTGTCTTTAGACAACCCATGAGCTTCTAATTGCTTTGGAAATAGAAATCTTTTGGCAATATGATATTTTTCATCTTCAGTGTAACCAGGAAAACTTATAATCTCCAATCTGTCACGCAGGGCCGGAGGAATAGTATCGAGTACATTTGCCGTAGTGATAAACATCACGTCTGATAGATCATAAGCAACTTCCAGATAATGGTCGGAAAAAGCGTTATTTTGCTCCGGATCGAGCGCCTCAAGAAGCGCAGATGACGGATCGCCCCGAAAATCCGTACCGACTTTGTCTATTTCATCCAGCATAAACACCGGATTTTTTGTACCGGCATTTTTTATTCCCTGAATAATTCTTCCCGGCATTGCTCCAACATATGTTCTTCGATGACCCCGAATTTCCGCTTCATCATGAATACCACCTAGAGATACCCTTATAAATTTCCGGCTCAAAGCTCTTGCTATTGATTTACCAATAGATGTTTTTCCTACTCCCGGCGGTCCAACAAAACATAGTATCGGCCCTTTAATTTTGCCTACAAGCTTATGAACCGCCAAATATTCCAGTATTCTCTCCTTAACTTTGGGTAAGCCGTAGTGATCTTCGTCCAAGACTTTTGCAGCGAAATCAACATCAGCATTTTTCTTATCCTGAATTATCCAAGGTAAATCGACTAACCATTCCATATAAGTACGAATATAAGATGACTCGGGATTATAAGATGACATTTTGGCAAGACGCGAAAGTTCCCTGTCTGCTTTAGCCTTTACATCTTGCGGCATATGGGCGTCTTTGATTTTCTTCCGGAATTCAGAAATTTCGCGTCCGTCATCGTCTTCCCCAAGTTCTTTTTCTATTGATTTCATTTTCTCGCGCAATATAGCTTCTTTTGTTACACGGCCAACTCTTTCCTGCGTTTCTGTATCAATTCTTGAGGATATTTCTAATATTCTGATTTCCCTTGTCAGAAGCTCTGAAAGTTTTTCAAGCCTTGCTTTGGTATCGACCATTTCCAATATTTGTTGTTTGTCAAGGGTTTTTAAATCTATAGAAGCGGATACGATATTGACAAGCTGATTAGGATCATCGGTCGAAAAAATATGGATTGAAGATTCAAGCGTTAAGACACCGCCAAGTTCACCATATTTTTTAATTTTGCTAAGAGTATTCCTAAAAAGAGCCTCAATCTCTTCTGTTTTCTGGGTAAGTTCGGGAATCTCTTCAACTTTTACAGATAAAAAAGGTTCAATTTGAGTAAACTCCTTCAAGTATACCCTGCTAACTCCTTCAACAGCCAAGTTATATTCATTGTCAACTTTCCAAAGCCTTCTGATTAAACCAACTGTACCAACGGAATAAATGTCATTGGGTGCAGGATTTTCGATTCTGGGATTCTTTTGGGCAACAAATACAGCCAGTCTGTCGCTGGCCCACGCACTATCAAGCCCTAATTTTACTTTGGGTCTGCCAACAGTAATAGGCACCATAGAAGAAGGAAAAACAACCGTATCCCGCAAAGGAACTATCGGGATTTCATTTTTAAGCCTTGGTTTTTGCTGCTCTAAAAAAATTGCCATGATGTTTTTATTTTAATAATCTCCTGCTTCTTAATACTATTTTAACAGATCATCAATAAAGAACTCGTTATATCGATTAGCAGTCAAGATACCATGAGTGCTAATTTATGTCAAGTGTTTAGAATTCTTAGAGGTCATGGAATAAAGCAATATTCCTATGCCAATAATAAAAACAATAGTCGCCACAACATGGGCAATCTTCACTTCACCCATCATCCAAGTATCAATACGCCAAAATTCACTAATAAATCTGCTGACTGAATAGAAGATTAAATAATAAGCAAAAATTTGCCCAGGGTGTCGGTGTTTTTTGGCAATTACCAGAAGAATTACCAATAAAATCGCATTTAAAATCGCCTCATAGAAAAATGTCGGATGAAATCTTGAAAAATTGGCGAATTGATCCGGTCTTCTATCGGGGTTTATGTAAACACCCCATATTAGATTAGTGGGAGGACCAAAACCTTCTTGATTAATAAAATTTCCGATCCTTCCTACAGCTTGTCCTAACAACAGTGAAGGGGCAACTAAATCCAAAACAGGTAAAAAATTGATTTTCTTTATGTTGGACACAAGGAAAAAACCAAAAACCGCACCGGCTATTCCACCCCAAATACCAAGTCCACCTTCCCAAACATAAATTATGGAGATTAATTGCTGACTGTAAACATACCAATAATCGACAACGTGATATAGTCGAGCTCCCAAAAGCGCAGAAACCAATGGGATTATAAGAATCGGATCGTCAAAAATTTTTTGGGAGATATTGTAAAAAGAAGCTCTTTTTTTAGCTAAATACCAGCCAATGTAAATTGCCAAAACAATAATTAAACCGTAAAAGTGGAAAGTAATAAATCCTATTTTAAAAGTTGATGGAATCATCGTGAAAGTCTTTTTAGAACTGCAACAGATACAAGAGTAACGACAACAGAAGTAAGAGCTATATTGACGGCCAAACGGTTGGCAAACTCAACGAAAAACTCTATTGGAAAAAGTTTGATCAAATTGTCATCCGGGCCAAACTGCCAGAAATCATTGGTGAAGGCGACTTGATGAAACTTGAGAAAAAAAGCATCAAATGAGCGTAATATCCCAAGCGCCAGAACCAAAATCGTCAAAAAAGTCACTATCGCTGAGATTAAAAATGCTGATGCCAGATTTTTCTTAGATCTTCTAACTGACATTACCAAAATTATAGTTGTAACTGCCACAAGCAAAATATAGAAAAAACCAAAAGTAAAATATAAGATTTGTTTGACATCAAAAAGGTGTAATTGTGCTTGCCGGGAATAAAACTCAAAATCAAGCTGGTTATTACCTTTAAAAAACCCAAAAAGATTTTCAGTCGCCAAATCAACAATTTCGTGATTATCGAATGATCGATAAACCCCAATTTTCTGCTGGATCTTTTGATAAAAGTCTGCATTAAAAATCAGATACCGAAAATTACCTAAAATTAAAACCGGAGGAATTAAAATTATTAATAAATATTGAGCGATTTTCACTACACGTAAATTCTAACATTTTGTTATAAATTGATATATTTTTCAAAATCTTGTAATATCGTCATTTCAACTGCCTTCTGATATGAATAAAGAACAACAATTAATAGGTGGGGCAAATTCTGTATTTAAAATTGAAAAAGCTATTTTGAGAAAAATTCCACTTAATTATGAAATTATCGGCAAGGAAAATCTAAATAAAATAAGACAGCTTTTAATTGAAGGGTCTACTGTTGTTGCAGTTTTAGATCACAGAAGTTATGCAGATACAGCAAGCGGAGGTATTATACATTTAAGGAAAATTTCGACGATCTTCTTAAAAATGCAGTATTTATAATTAAACTCAAATATTTAGAGAAATTCCCCACTAAACAACTTTTAAAAAGCATTAGGGTAATTCCGGTAGTTTCACCTACAATGGTAAATCACCCGCGGCAAAATGAAATTAATCGCTCGGCGTTACGAACAGCCAGAAATTTAGACAACGGTACTTTAATTGTACTTACTCCTGAAGCAACCAGAATCAAATCGGGAAAAATGGAAAAAGCCCGAAAAGAAACAGCTTCATTCTGGCATAGTAATAATCAGATTCATCTTTTTCCAATTGCTGTAGAGGGTACGGAAAAACAATGGCCGTCGGGAACATTGGGAACTTTAAAATATTGGACTGGAATCGGACCCATTTTCTCTAAAGCACGTTTCATCTTCGGTGAACCAATACGAGTTGATAAATTAAAATCACTTGTTGTGGCTTGTAATGATGGTGACAGGCATAACAATAAACAGTTTGAAGTGGATTTGGCAATGCGGCAAATTGCAATATTGCATCATACCTATGGAAATCCTTTTTATGCAAAGGGCAGTTATTATGACTCCTTTATGGAAAATCTCTCTAAATTAAGCTGGCTTTTCTTAAAACCGGAAAAAATTAATAAAAACCAGCACGTCTCAAAAGCAGAGCGTTAAAAAATAATTAGATTTTTATAGCTCTATAGAAGGAAATTAGCCCGAATTTACTTCCGATTTCCTCAACATCACTAAATCCGACTTCTTTTAAAAGCCGGGGAATTAAACCTTTTTTATTAGGGCCAACATCTTCAATAAGTGAAAAAAGGGATAAAATAATGTTTGTCACAAAATTTTTGGGGATGCCGAAATCGACAATGACAACTTTACCGTTTCTTTTAAGAACTCTTTTCATTTCCAAAAATGCCTGTCTTTTAAATTGTTTCGGAATATGGTGAATCACAAAGCTTGAAATTACAAAATCAAAGGAATTATCGACAAACGGTAAGTTTTGGGCGACAGCCTGAGTAAGTTTTATTGACAGTTTTTCTTTCTGAACTTTTCTTCGGGCGATTTTTAAGATATTTTCATCGGGATCAATTCCGATAATATTAACTTTTGGATATTTTCTATTAATGATTAGGGCAAGATTTGCCGTGCCTATCCCAACATCGAGGATTTTGTCACCTGCCTTAGGGCTGATGTAACCTGCGATCTTTTCATAAATAGTACGCCCAAACCCGGCGAAATTGACAATGAAGTCATAGTATGGAGTTAAAAAACCAAGGGTTAGAGCGTGGGTGTATTTTTTGTTCATCATAAGCATCCTAATCATTGATCACAATTCCCACTTGAAACGTCTTTCTGCAACATCTCCTATTTTGCTGATTCTAAGTTCAATTGAGGTAGGTTTTGGAGATATAGGTTGAAATTTTAAAATGCCTTGGCGGTGGTGGCCTTGAGGAGAATTACCTTCCCAAGAAATCGGGGTAAACTGATCACCCGTGTCGTTAGTTAGGACTGAATTTTTAATCAGATCTTGGTCTAAATTTCCAGAGTGAGTGTCCAAAAGTACCTCAAAATCCCAACTTATTGCAAATTGTGATAAGTCTTGTGGAGATACTTTAACAGTAACTTCGCCTTCGGAATTTATCTGTGGCAATAGACTAATCAGACTTGTAGAGGAGGTGCTGTTACTTACCAAATCATTCTGTTTATTGGGGAAATTCCCCTGCGAGAATAAAACATAGAGAATGACACCGCTTGCAGCTATTGCCAGGCTAATAAGAATGACTTTTAAATAATTCATGTATTTCTAGTTACCTAAGTCAAGTTGTAAACTTTATTTGTCATATATAAAATCCCGCCAAGATTTGCGACCAAACCCACCCAGAATAATTGGATTTGGTATTGAGTAACAATGGTGATAAATCCTGTAATACCAAGAATCGGTAAAATGTTGGCAAGGTAATGAGAACAACAGGAAATCATGGCGGCAGTTGAGGTTACCCCCGATGTTGTGACCACCCTTGATGAAACATTCTGTTTGACTGAATTCTTTAAATAACTAAAAAGAGCAACTTGAATTCCAAACCCTATTGCCAGAGTGACTATAAAATACCAAAATTTGGAAAACTGATCTTGGGCAAAAGCCCAACCGGAAATAATAGTAACAATCGAAAAATAAATAATCAAAAGCAAAGATGTACCCAAAAATCCTTTGAGGGCAGATGTTAGAACAAGTTTTTGGGTCATTTTTAATTCAGCTTCTCAAGCTCTGCTCTTAATTCGTCGTTTCTGACAGCCATTTGCGGGTCGTCTTTAACAAAACGAATAACGCCGTCCTTATCAAGGATCAAATACGTATGACCAGGGAACTGACCTTTATGCATCGAAGACGGCAGTGACAACACTCCATATTCTTTTGAAATTATTTTACTTGAATCAAAAAGAACTGTTGAGGTGCCAAGTTCCGGCATTTTCTTGATTGCTGTATCCCATTCATTTTTGGTATCAACCACGATAGAAAAAACGACAGTATCTTCTTTTTTGAAAGCTTCGTCTTTGCCAAAGGCTGCAATTTGATTCCAGCAAGATGGATAACACATTACCCCTTCTGTAAAAAACAAAACTACTTTTTTCCCTTTTAGCTCACTTAAAGTTACTTTTTTATCATCATAACTATATAAAGTAAAATCCGGGGCTTGTTGGCCCATAAAAGAATTGAATTTCTCTTCGGAAGCTGACTGGCCTTGATGATCGGCCGAGTACTCTGCTTGCTGGTTATCTTGGCCATTTTTGGATCCAAGATAGAAAGAGACTGCAACGACTGCTGCAATAAAAATAAGAATTGAAAGAGCAATGATAATAGTTTGTTTGTTCAAATTAATCACCTTCTTTCTCTCTCGCATGATTCACTCTGCTCTTGAAAAATTCTTTTAAGGACTTTACTACGATTGCCAGAAAAATAACAAAAAATATTATTGCCCAAACCGCCTCTGGAATTATGCTTGTGTATTTACCAATTATCTGAATGAATTTAGTTAAATATACATTAACGCTGATTTGGTAAGAAGCATGGGTTACCAAGTTATTTGTTAAAGCCAGATAAATAATTATGATCCCGAGAGTTAAAAACATAACTCCCGAGAAAAGATTAGATAAAGTAAGACGGATTTTTTTGCCAAGAATTCTATATGACACTATTTTGCGAAACACAAAAAATTTCTGAGTGAACTTATTTTTGTCAAGAACCATGCTAAGAACAAATAAAGGGATAACCATCCCCAAAACATAAGCAAGGGTATATACCCCGCCTAAAAGAAATGATGCCGGAAGAGCTGCAAGGGTTATAACGCCTGCGAGAACCGGAGCACAACAAGTTGTTGCAATTCCGGAAAATACACCTAAAACAAAAACTGAAAGAAGGCCTGAATTCTTAAGCTGGGGATGAACCAATGTTGGAAAAGAAAATTGGAATCCGAAAACAAGTGTAAGTCCAAGAAGAATTAAAAATAGAGAACCAAAAGTGAAAATAATATTATGATAAGCGCTAAAAAGTTGCATAACTGCTGATGCTCCCAAACCAATTGGCATGAAAACAGCAAGGAGTCCTAAAAAATAAACAAATGTCATCAGAAAAATTGTTGATCGTTGTTTGAATATCGAGGCAAAATAAGTCGGCAAAAGAACCGTAACGCAACAAGGAGCAAAAAGAGCTGCTACTCCTGCAAAAAACGCGGCTATAAAAGATGCGCTTATCAAAAGTTCCATAATTTTTGACCCTCCATAAAATAAATAAATAAAGGTCGAAAATTATATCAGAGGAGCGCTCTTGGCAGGACAAACCGGCTAAGGCCGATGAAGTCTGCCAAAGCGACCTGCTGATATAAATTTCCCATTATTTATGATGTTTTTCTCCATGTCTTCCCATGAAAAAAATATGACCAAGAGGACACGCTAGTGCAAGTAAAATGAAGAGGCTTTTTTGGCTTACTCCAAAGAGCGCGAAAAGACCAAAGACAAATATAGGAACTAGGCAACCCAATATCATAAAAAGGCCATGCCTCTTAAATAATTTATTCATCTTATGCTATAAAGTTTTTAGGCTCCTTGGTGAACTGTTCTTTACAATCTGCAGAACAAAAGTAATAAGTTCTTCCGTTATAAACCTCAGAATATTTTGCCTTTTCTTTGACAACTTTCATGTTGCAAACCGGATCTGTTTCAACTTCCTCTTTTTTAAACCAAAACATTAAGATTCACTCCTTTTATCAAACTATTAGCTCTTCTTTTTTTAAAAGAAGAGCGTTAGCGACAACGATTACTGAACTTGCGGCCATTAAAAGAGCCGCCCATTCAGGACGCAGTAATATTCCGTACGGATAAAGAAGACCAGCCGCAATTGGAATTGCCAAAACATTATATCCTGCGGCCCAAGCTAAATTTTGTTTCATTTTTGTGTTTGTTTTTTGACTTAATTTTATCGCCTTCACTACATCCAAAGGGTCATTTTTTACTAAAACTATCTCTGCAGATTCTACTGCGACGTCTGTTCCCGCACCTATAGCAATCCCGACATGAGCTTGAGTGAGAGACGCAGCGTCATTTACACCATCTCCCACCATAGCAACAATATTTCCCTTATCTTGAAGTTCTTTTATTTTATTGACTTTATCTTCCGGCAATACTTGCGCAAAGTAAACATTTACCCCAAGTTTTTTAGCGACGGTTTTGGCAATTTGTTCATTATCGCCTGTTAACATTGCAGACTTTATACCCATATCTGCTAAAGCTTTAATTACTTTTGAAGACTCAATTCTGATTACATCCTCAAGAATAATAATACCGATTGCTTTTTTATCTTGGGCAACCCAAATATAGGTTTGATCAGCTGAAACTTCATTGATCCTTTGCTCAAATTCCTTAATATTCAAACCTTGTTCGGTTAAAAAAACCTCATTCCCCACTAAGATTTCGTTACCGCTAACAATTCCTTTTGCTCCTTTTCCGGGAAAGGATTTAAAATTTCGGACGTTAGGAATTTTTAACTTTTTGTCCTTTGCCGACTGGACTATTCCCTGTGCTATAGAATGTTGTGATTGTGTTTCTACAGCTGAAGCTAATGACAAAATTGCATCTTCTGCGATTTTGTTCAGTTTGACCACTTTAGTCACTCCAAACCTACCCTCGGTTAAAGTTCCGGTCTTATCAAAAACTACATAATTTAGTTTTCTGGCAATCTCCGCCGCCTTCATATTCCGGATTAAAATTCCGTTTTTAGCAGCTAAAGTTGTGGTTATTGTGGTTACGGTTGGGATAGCAAGACCAAGTGCGTGAGGGCAGGCAATAACAATAACAGAAATTGCCAGAGTACCGGCAAAAATTGCAGGAAATGTTCCCTGGGGGTTTAGAAAGAACCAGTAAAAGAAAGTGATGATTCCAACACTAAGAGCAGTGTAAGTTAGCCAGCCGGCAGCTCTGTCTGCCAACTTTTGGACCGGAGGTTTTGATTCCTGAGCTTGTCTGATAAGCTCCATTATCTGGGAAATTGCCGTTTCTTCTCCCGTTTTTGTAACTTCTACTGTCAAAGATCCATCGTTGTTGATAGTGCCTCCTATAACCGACTCTCCCGCTTTTTTTGAAACAGGCCTTGATTCACCGGTTACCATTGATTCGTTAATGGAACTTTCCCCTTCGATTACCTTTCCGTCTATCGGAATTTTTTCACCGGGACGAACAAGTATCCTATCACCTTTTTTCAAGGTTTCAGTTCCAACTTCTACGATCTCCTTTCCTTTTATTAAATGAGCTGTTGGTGGAATTAGCTTGGCAAGTTCAGCTAAAGCTCCCGTTGCCCCCCGTACAGCACGCATTTCTATCCAATGGCCCAAAAGAAATGCTAAAACTAACGTTGAAATTTCCCAATATAATGATTCGCCTTTAAATAAAAATGTAGCAGCAAT
>Ga0155809_134_pt3 | contig 11546 bp, 8 predicted proteins | sample RifCSPlowO2_01_FD_107463 | JGI IMG/M metagenome (GOLD analysis project Ga0155809, IMG submission 107463) | Candidatus Curtissbacteria bacterium RIFCSPLOWO2_01_FULL_37_9
TTTCCGTCGCACCAGATTTTGCAGTTCCGGCAAAAATATCTATTAAAGTTGCAGATAACCTAAATCCCCAGCTATTTATTTATACTGCATCTGATTCCAAATGGAAGAAATTGGAATCAAATTATGATTCTTCTGCCAAAGAAATTAATTCAAAAATCAACTCATTCGGTACATTTGCAGTAGTTTCTGCGCAATGACAGTCCAAGAAAAAATTGTTTCTCTTTGCAAAAGACGTGGTTTTATTTACCCCGGATCCGAAATTTATGGAGGATTGGCAGGTACCTGGGATTATGGACCGCTAGGGGTGGAGCTAAAAAACAATATTAAGCGTTTTTTTTGGCAAAGTATGGTTTATGAACGGGATAATATAGTAGGCCTTGATAGCGCAATTCTGATGAATCCTCAAGTTTGGAAAGCATCCGGACATGTCCAAGCGTTTGTTGATCCCTTAGTAGAGTGCAAAATTTGTCATGAACGATTTCGTGCTGATCAAATAGAGGAGAAAAAAGTACATCAAAAATTGCACCAAGGTGCGAAAATTAGCTGGACAGCACCAAAAGAATTTAATTTGCTGGTTGAAGCAAAATTAGGCGTAGTTGAAGATGCAAAACAAAAAGTTTACCTTCGTGGGGAAATTACCCAAGGTGTTCATATAAACTTTAAGAACATTCTTGATTCAACAAGGCTTACAATTCCTTTTGGTGTTGCCCAAATCGGTAAAGCGTTTAGAAACGAAATTACTCCGGGTAATTTTACTTTCAGATCAAGGGAATTTGAGCAAATGGAGCTGCAGTATTATATTAAACCAGAAAATAAAGAAGTCCAAAAGTGGAACGAGTACTGGAAAAAAGAAAGAATGAATTGGTATTTTTCCTTAGGAATGAATAATAAGAGGTTGAGATTTCGTAAACATACCGATTCTGAACGGGCCCATTATGCACAAGATGCCTGGGACATAGAATATGATTCACCGTTTGGCTGGAAAGAGTTCGAAGGAATTCATAACAGGGGAAATTGGGATTTGGGTCAGCATCAAAAATATTCCGGTGTTGATATGTCTTTTTTCGATCAGGAAATTAACAAAAAGTATAACCCTTATATTATAGAGACTTCGGGAGGAGTTGATCGTGCTGCCTTTTTTTTCTTAATTGATGCTTATTGTGAAGAAAAAGACAGAGTTATTTTAAAACTCCATCCAAAATTAGCTCCGGTAAAGATTGCTGTTTTTCCTCTTCTTGGGAATAAACCAGATTTAATCAAAAAAGCAAAAGGAATATACAATGATTTAAAATCTAAAATTTCAGCACTTGTAGCCTGGGATGACCGTGGCAATATTGGTAAACGCTATTTTTCTCAGGATGAAATAGGTACTCCATTTTGCATCACGATAGATTTTCAATCATTAAAAGATAACACCGTGACTATTCGTAATAGAGATACGACCAAACAAGATAGAGTAAAAATAGATGACCTTCATAGAATTTTGCAAACAAGATTAAAGTTATAATTTAATTATCTTATCAGGTTCTAAATTTTTCACTATTTTTCATTTACTTCTTATTGACATCAATCTCCTGTTGTGTACATACTGATTACGAATTAATTTTCCCAAAATACCAGTGGCTGTTTATTTTAATTATTCCGATAAACTCCATGATTCATGTGGAATTGCCGGATCTTTTGCGTCCCGTGGGACTAATGTTACCAACGTGGTAATTGAAATGGGTAAAGCTTTACAGCACCGCGGCCAAAATGGTGGCGGTATTGCTGTTAAAGGGTTTGGCAAAACAATGAAAATTTATAAAAAAGCCAAAGCATTTAATGAAATTTTTCGCTCTGTTGACTTATTAAAAGAGAATTCCCTTCAGGGAGAAATAACCATTGCCCATTTAAGATATCCAACAGAAGGTGCAAATCGCCAGAATTGCGATGCTCAACCCTTTTATGCACTTTATAAAGGCTGGGAATTGGCCTTAGGGCATAATGGCAGTATAGTTGATATTAAAAAGCATAAAAGAAAATTAAGGAAATTCCAGATCAAGCTTGAATCAGATTCAGATTCAGAAATTCTAACCTGGTTGATTGTTACAGCCGAAGGTAATTCTTGGCGCCAGAAAATTGCAAACGCCCTATCAGATGTCAGAGGAGCTTACTCTTTGGTTATGGTCACAGGCGATAATAAGTTAATGGCTTTGCGTGATCCCTGGGGTGTCCGGCCGCTTATTTGGACTCAGGACAACGGTCACGTCTTTGTGGCATCGGAGACATGTGCACTAGATAGAATTAGTATACGCCATAGTCAAAAATTGAAACCTGGTCAACTTTTGGTTGCAGACTTAGATGGTGTAATCATTTCCGATTATATTGCAGTTCAAAAGCAAAGTTTTTGCGTATTCGAAAAATTATATTTTTCTAATGAAACTTCTGTTTGGGATGGAGTGATTGGTGAAAACCGTGAAAGCTTAGGTCAGGAACTTGCTAATGAAGAATTTGAAAGAATTGAAAAGGATTCATTTAATATTTCTAAAATAGATTATGTTGTTGCAGTACCCGATACTGCCAGACCCGGTGCTTCTGCGTTTTACCAGACATTGGCTAAAAAATTTCCTAAATATAAGCTAAAATATTTCAGGGGTTTAGTCAAAGAAAGGTATGATTGGGCCAAAAGAACTTTTATCGAGGATGATCCTTTTTTACGTAACCGTCAAATCGAGAAAAAATTCTTTGTATCGCCAACAATTGTCGGGAAAGCAATTTATCTGGTTGACGATACTGCTGTTAGGTTAAATACTTATTCAATTTTAGTTGAGTATTTACATAGAATTGGAGTTAGGGAAATTCACTGCCGCTTTTTAGCCCCAAAATTTCTAAACCCTTGCTTTTTAGGTGTGAATATTGGTTCTAGAAATGAGCTTGGAGCAATCGAGTTTGACAAAAATAGAAATTTTAAAACTTTAAGCGAAAACCAATTGAAGAAGAAGTTAAAAGTATCATCATTTTTTTATCTTTCCATCAAGGGTTTGGCCAAATCATTGGGAATGACTGTTGATCAAATGCATTCTAGTCATTGCACAGGTTGTTTGGATTATTATTATCCTTTTGACATGCGCTCTTATGATCGCGATTTTTCAAAAACAGCCTACGTTCATAAACACGCTCAACAAAAACCAGCTAAAATCTCAAGGCATATAGTAGCCTCAACCATTCCATAAACTTCCGAGGGCTAAAAGCCCTCGGTATGTATGGTAGTATAAGTTTACATGAGCTCACAGAAAAACCTAACATTTTATGCTTTTACCCCTCGAAAGTATGTATTCGCTCTAGCGCATTCATCCAAGGACCAACAGTTCTCTGTGTTCTGCGAGCGAATATAAATGGCCAAGCAAATACTGGCAATAATTTGCTTAATGATTTTGGCCGCAATCGTAATTGCATTTATGATTATTAGAATCGGTACTTAATTTATGCAAAATCCAGATTTGCCAAGTCTCATACAAGAAATTTTAAGAGACACACGAGAAATGGTTTTGGCAACCTGTGCTGATTCCGTACCCTGGACCGCTACACTCGTTTTTGGTCATGATGAAAATCTTAACCTTTATTGGATGTCACAGGAGAATACCAGACATAGCAGGGAGCTTGCCAAAAACCCCAAAGTCGCCGCCACTATTAATAAACCACCGACCGGTGAAAATGCCAAAGGCCTGCAGATCGAAGGCAATGCTTATAAATTGGAAACAGCCGAAGAAATTGGCGCTGCCCGAGAATTTTTTGTTAAACGTGGAGGCGATTTACCTCTTCCTAAAACTCCCCAGGAAGCCGAACCGATTTCCCCGGACAGCAGTTGGTATGTTCTTAAACCAACCAAGATCTACGTCTACTACGACCCCTTGTTTGGATACGAAAGGAAAGAGTTTATTCCCTAAAAAGACTATCTAGTTTATGAGCCTCATTAAGATCTTCCTCATCAAATTTAGTTGAAAAGAAAGCGTTTATCATTTTTTCCGCTTCCTCCTCAGAGGTTGATCTTAGACTCATACAAATAACATTTGCATTGTTCCACTTTCTGGCTAGTTTTGCGGTTTCTGCATCCCAGAAGTATATCAAAGTCCGCCAGATTTAAGCTTATTTACCCCCTTGACAATCCAGAATGATTGGTGAAAAATGGTAATAGATGGTGAGAAATGGTGAAATTACCATTTAACTTCTGATAGAGTCGGATAAAAGAGCAATTAAAACATAATTTAAAGTCCTTTCAAGTTTAAGCTCTTTTCGACTGCTGCCCGGAAGTCGACCCTACTTCGCTAAAGCTACGTAGGGTAGAGGTTGTCCTCCACTACGTAAAGTTTCGGAGGACTAGTAAGGGACCCTCCTTCACTAAAGTTACGGAGGGCAAAAAAATGTTTCTGGGCAGCTACACACCTTCATTTGATAAGGAAACCCGAAGGATTGCTTTACCAAAAAAAATACGTGAATATCTTGCGACAAGCGAAATTATTTTGTCTTTCGGTTTCGAAAAATGCATCTTCGGATTTGATATCCAATCTTGGGAAAAAGAATCGGCAGAACGTCTTAGTGAACCTCTTACCGACAGAAGCTCACGCGATCTTCGCCGCCTCTTTTTCTCAACAGCTGAATTTGTCAGATTCGATGATCAGGGGAGGTTTGTTATCCCTAGTAATCTTTTGGAGTACGCGCAGATTAAAAACCCAAAGATTATAGGGGCAGGCGACCATTTCGAGATATGGGACGAGGGGGAATGGGAAGAACATCAGAAGAGACTAGGAGGGCTTAAGTGATTTATCACAAGCCGGTACTTTTAAAAGAGGTTATTGGGTATCTGAAACCAAAAGAGAACAAAGAATATATCGATGTAACTGCGGGAGGTGGGGGGCACACATTAGAGTTGTTAAAAAAAAAAGCTAGAGTTTTGGCAATTGACAGGGATCCGGAAGCTATTGAGTACATTAAAAAAAATCAATATAAGTTTCTTTCAAGCGGGAACTTAGTTTTAGTTAAGCAAAATTTTGCAAATTTAGCCGAAATTGCAAAGAACTGGAATTTTAAAAAAAATAACGGAATTTTGTTTGATTTGGGGGTTTCGAGTTGGCAGCTAGAGAATGAAACAAGAGGATTCAGTTTTGATAAAAGCGGTCCTTTGGATATGCGCATGGATCCGGAATTGGGGATTTGTGCAAAAGATATAATTAATAATTTTAACGAAAGGAGGCTATATGAAGTTTTTAAGACGTATGGTCAAGAAAAGTTTAGTCGGACAATTGCTCGCGCTATTTGTCGCGCCCGTCAGGTAAAGACAATCGAAACAACTGCTGAATTGTCTTTAATCGTTAAAGAGGTGTATCAAAAGCGCAATATTAGATCAAAATTGCATCCGGCTACAAAAACATTTTTAGCTTTAAGAATTGTAGTCAATAGCGAACTATTAAACTTAGAAAAATGTTTACCGCAGACTGTTGATTTATTAAAAAAAGGGGGACGATTGGTTATTGTTAGCTTTCAATCGCTTGAAGATGTAATTGTCAAACGGTTTTTCAAGCAAGAAAAAAAAATGAAAGTATTAACAAAAAAACCAATCGTTCCCGATATTTTGGAAATATTGAAAAATCCCCGGGCCCGCAGTGCCAAACTGAGGGTTGCGGAAAGAATTTAAAATAGAATTCTTAAATATTAATTATTTGGTATTAGATGATAAATATATAGGAAATATTTAAACAAAAAATAGTTCATAAGATATGCTGCCCGTATCTGATTTTAAAATTAGAAAAAGAAATAGTTTTAACCTTATCGGTAGGGTAAGGGTTAAATTTTTAATTATTGCCACATTATTGGTATCATCGGTATTTTTCGCCCAGTTAGTATTTGCAAATGCTCTTGCCACAGATGGTATAAAATTGGTTCAAATTCAGGAGGAAATAAACAAATTAGAAGAAGAAAATATTAACATGAGAACCGAAATTTATCAGGACTCGTCACTTAATTCCCTTAATAAAAAAGCCAACCAGTATGGTTTTGAGAATTCATCTTTTATTACCTCTTTTTAAATTTATTTAAATTAATAGTTTTAATATTTCTTTGATAAACTAGTAAGTAGAGGGGGCTATATTATGAATAGAATTAAACTATTTCAAATTATTATTGCTATTATAGCTGTTCTTATTATTATCCGGCTTTTTTATTGGCAATTTATTTCCGATATATCAATAGGATCCGACGCATTTTTAAAAGAAACCGAAATTCCTGCATCACGCGGAGAAATCTATGCATCAGATAATTTCCCCCTTGTAGCTAACCAGGAGGCTTTTTTAATATATGGAAAGCCTCACGAGCTAAATCAGCCAGTGACTGATATTGCCAAAAAATTAGCTCCTAATTTAATATCCCCAAAATATGCTACTGTTTCTGCCGGACTTTCTGAAGCAGAATCACAAAAAAAAGACCAAGAAATAAAAGATAAGGAAGAAGAATTATCATCCAAACTTGAAAATAAAAATTTGTACTGGGTACAACTTGCAAGAAAAGTGCCTTCGGCTATTTATAAAAATATTCAGAATATGAAAATTCAGGGCTTAGGTTTTGAGAAAGATGAAAAGCGTAATTATCCGGAAGCTTCAATGGCTGCCCAACTTTTGGGTTTTGTAGGATATAACAAATTCGGACAGGATACGGGTTATTTTGGTTTAGAAGGATTCTGGGACCGTATTCTTAAAGGAAAAAGCGGTCGGTTAGGCCAAGAACAAGACCCTTTTGGTTTACCGATTTTAATAGGAAAATACCAACCTATTAAACCCAAGAAAGGTTCGTCACTTTATCTTTCAATTGATCGCTCGATTCAGTTCATTGTAGAAAATGAGCTTAAAAACGCTGTTATAAAATATGGGGCCAAACAAGGAACGATAATAGTTGCTAATCCTTCAAACGGTCGTATTTTGGCAATGGCAACATATCCTACTTATGAACCAGAATTCAGGCTGGAATTTGACGAGAATCTTTATAAAAATCCGGCTGTTGCAGATAATTTTGAACCCGGTTCTATTTTTAAATTAATTACCATGTCTGCTGCCTTAGACTCGTCGGTAATAGAACCTGATACCAGATGTTCTTGTAATGGACCAAGGCAAATAGGAGGTTTTGAAATATCAACTTGGAATAAAAAATATTATCCCAACTCTACAATGACTGAGGTTATACAGCATTCCGATAATGTCGGTATGACATTTGTTGCAGAAAAATTAGGTTTAAATAAATTTTATGAATACATACTTAAATTTGGGTTTTCTAAAGCAACGTCTATTGATTTACAAGGAGAGTCTGATGGATCTATAAGGCCAAAGAATGAATGGCGGGAGGTTGATTTGGCAACTGCTTCATTCGGACAAGGTATTGCTATTACACCGATACAAATGGTGCAGGCGACTTCGGTAATTGCCAATGGAGGCAAGTTAATTAAACCGTCAATTGTTGTTAAAATTAAAAATAGCAGCAAAGAAGAAATATTGCAAACCGACGGAGGAAGGCGAATAATCAGTCAAAAAACAGCTGCCCAAGTAAAAGAAATGATGGTGAATGCCGTTCAAAACGGCGAAACAAAAGCTTTTGCCCCCAAAGATTTACGAATTGCAGGAAAAACCGGTACTGCCCAGGTACCAGTAGCTGGCCATTATGATCCCAATAAAACTATAGCCAGCTTTATTGGTTTTGCGCCTGCAGATGAGCCGAAATTCGTAATGCTAGTCAGATTTTCACAACCATCATCGTCACCGTATGGATCAGAGACTGCTGCGCCGACTTTTTTCATTATCGCTAAAAAATTATTTAATTATTTTGGTATTCCTCTTTCTAATTAATTTATCCGTATTGATAATCAATGTTGTAATCTGCCTCATAAGTAATAAAATACGGCTTAATTAGCAGATTAAATGCCCTAAGATGCGTTTTTAATAATCGCTTGCAGAAAACCCCCGAGTCTGACTCGGGGGATGAATGCACTAAAAGCGATTACATACTTTCGAGGTATTGGAAATTACATGTATAGTGCGGTTTTCTGCGCTTTTGTATACAGTGCCATGCGGTCCTCGTCCTTCGATAAACTCAGGACTGTGGGCCTAAAACTTAAAAAACAAAAACCTGCCTGCCGGTAGGCAAGGCCGAGGACTCTTAGTCCTCGGAAGTTTATTCGAGTTTATGAACAGTTTGGAGCAGATGGTTTTGAATTATAATTACAATATTTGGCAATTGATAATGTTTCGGGATTTTATCCCTAAATTTCTGTTAGAATGCCTTTGTTTTTAATGTGGCAAAAGATTAAGAATATTTATCATTTAATACAGGCCATTTTCGCGAATTTATACTACGGTTTTCCTTCTAAAAAGCTGATAGTAATTGGCGTAACCGGAACTGATGGTAAGACGACGACTGCTCACATGATTTATGAGATATTAAAATCTTCCGGGAAGAAAGTGTCACTCATTTCTTCGGTTTTTGCTGCAATTGGCAATAAATCATACGATACTGGATTCCATGTTACGACACCTGATCCGATTGCTTTACAAGGTTTTATTAAAAAGATAGCGGATAACGGTTCCAAATACCTGATATTAGAAGTTACATCTCACGGGTTGGATCAAAACCGTGTATTTGGAGTTAATTTTGAAATTGGGATTCTTACTAACATTACCCACGAGCATTTTGATTATCACAAAACTTATGATCAATATTTGAAAGCAAAAGCTAAGCTTTTTAAAAATGTTAAATACTCAATACTTAATATCGGGGATACGTCATTTAGCCGGGTTAAAGAATTAGCTTCGGGAAAGATCCTGACTTATGGTAAATCCAAAAAAGCCGATATTAACTTAAACAACTTTCCCATAAAGTTGAAACTTTTAGGAGATTATAATATTCAAAACGCACTTGCTGCAGCAGCAGCCTGCTCAATATTAGGTATAAGCAATCAAGCTATATTTGAAATACTGGAAAATTTTCAAGGGGTTATTGGCAGGATGGAGGAAATAAATTTAGGACAAGATTTCGAAGTAATTGTTGATTTTGCCCATACTCCAAATGCATTGACACAAGCGCTGAAGACCTTAAAGACAAAGGTATTGTTCCAGGCAAAACCTGTTTCCATCAGCAAAAATCCGAAGTCAAAAGTTATTGCAGTTTTTGGTGCTGCCGGCTTGCGTGATAGAAACAAAAGATCCTTAATGGGAGAAGCTGCAGCAAAATATGCTGATATATCAATCTTGACATCAGAAGATCCTAGGACAGAAAAAGTTGAAGATATCTGCAATCAAATTTCTCAAGGATTAATTAAAAACCGAAAGCAGGAAAACAGAGATTTTTATTTTATTTATAATCGTACGAAAGCTATTCAATTTGCTATAAATTTGGCTCAAAAAGGCGATATTGTTGCGACTTTTGGGAAAAGTCATGAAAAGAGTATGTGTTACGGCAAACATGAATATCCTTGGGATGAATTTGCAACTGTCGAAAAGGCCCTTAAAGAAAGGTTAAATAATGAAAGAAAATAAGCAGATATTGTCTATGAGTAGTGATGTTGCGGTGATTGTTCTGGCAGCGGGACAGGGAGTACGTATGAAATCAACGCTTTCTAAGGTTCTTCACCCAATTTTTGGTAAGTCAATGGTTTTAAGAACAATCGAAATTATTAAAAAAATTAACCCCGGCCAAATTATCCTAGTTGCCAACCCGCAAAACGCCAATACGCTCAAAAAGTTATTCAGAAACTTTAGTGTAGTTATTCAACCTCATTCAAAGGGTACGGCTGATGCAACCAAATATGGACTTAAATATGTGAGGGAAAAAATTCGGACTATTACTGTTATCTATGGAGATGACAGCGCTTTTTACAAGCCCCAAACAATAATTGATGTTTATCAGCATCATCTCAAATCAGGTGCAAAAATTACTTTTGTTACTGTAAAAAAAACTAAGCCTACCGGCCTTGGGCGCATTATAAGGAAAAACGGTAAGGCGATTGGAATAGTGGAAGAAAAAGATGCCACACCCCAGGAGAAATTAATCAATGAAGTTAATGACGGCCTTTATTTTTTTAAGAAAGATTGGCTTGCGAGCAATTTGTCAAAAATTTTGCCTTCACCAGCTAGCGGTGAGTATTACATTACAGATCTTATTGGGTTGGCTTTTAGCCAGAAGGAAAAAGTTACAACTTATCAACTTGCAAACGATTCCCAGTGGCATGGAATTAATACCCGCAAAGAGCTACTTCAGGCAACTGAAAAATTTCAAAAACGAATTCATATTATGGGTATTGCCGGCGCCGGAGCGTCAGCTACAGCCGGAATTGCCAAAGGTTACGGTTTTCAAGTTTCAGGTTGTGATCTTAAAACTGACTCAGCCTATATCCAAAATCTTAAAGGGATTGATATTGAAAAAGGGCATAATCTTTCTCATCTGGTTTCGATTGGCCATTTAATCATTTCACCTGCAGTATTGGCATTTAATCCGCAGGCTGCTGAAATTAAACAGGCTAAAAAAGAAAATATTTCCATTATCACATGGCAGGAGTTCCAGGGTAGATATCTACAAAAAAGTAAATTTGTAATCGCTATAGCCGGTGCTTATGGTAAATCGACAACCACAGCCATGATCTCTAATATTCTTATTGATGCGGGATATGATCCGACTTGCGAGGTGGGGGCAACTGTTCTGAGCTGGGGCAATAACTTCCAAGTCGGAAAATCAAAATATTATGTTTGTGAGGCTGACGAATATAGAGATAATTTTTTAAATTACTCGGCTGATATAGCTGTAATCTTGAATATAGACTGGGATCATCCGGACTTTTTTAAATCACAAAAATCTGTAGAAAACTCTTTTAAAAAATTTGTCAGGAAAATCAAAAATAATGGTTGGTTAATTACTACTGAACAAATCCGCCAAAAACTAAAAGATTCAATTCCTTCTAATGTAAATTTTGCAAGAATCAGCGATTATCAAACTGACAAACTTTCGATTATCGGCGATTTTCGAAAAGAAAATGTCTCTGCCGCATTAACTGTTGCCAAACTTTTGAATATCGATATTCTTAAGGCTAAAAAATCACTTTCTTCTTTTAGCGGACTTGGCCGCAGACTTGAGTATAAGGGAGAGATTGCCCATGTTAAAGTTTATGATGATTATGCTGTTCAGCCTTATACTGTTCTGAAAACTGCAGATGCCCTTAAGAAAAAGTTTGCCAATCGAAGCATTGTTTTGGTTTTTGAACCGCATACTTTTTCGCGAATCAGTACTTTTTTTAAGCTGTTTGTCAAAAATCTTAAAAAAACCACAGTCGATGCTATTTATATTACCAATGTTTATCCTGCCCGTGAAAAAGGGAATCCTAAAATTTTGGCTCAAAAATTAACAGCTGCCATTGGTCCTAAAGCTCAATTTACTGGAACGATTGAACAAACTGCAGCTAAAATTAGGTCAAATAGTCATAACTTTGAGATAATTTTAGGTATGGGTGCCGGTGATATATATAAACTTTGGGATTATCT
>Ga0155809_107_pt1 | contig 11341 bp, 12 predicted proteins | sample RifCSPlowO2_01_FD_107463 | JGI IMG/M metagenome (GOLD analysis project Ga0155809, IMG submission 107463) | Candidatus Curtissbacteria bacterium RIFCSPLOWO2_01_FULL_37_9
ATAATAAGGGTAACTTCTGGGCGGATTGTGATACTTATAAAGACATAAAATTTGCCGAGAAAAAGCTTTTGGCAAGTTTAACTAAAGCCGCAGATGGAAGCATTTCAAAATTATTAAACAGAAAAGTTTCGACTTTCATGACGAAATTTCTTATACATACTTTTCTCACTCCTAATATAATTTCTTTTACAATTCCTCTTTTGGCTATATTTACATTTTTCATTTTAGCAATTGGGAGCTACCCCTGGCTTTTTCTTGGCGGGCTGATGATCCAATTTTTGTCAATAGTCGACGGAATTGATGGAGAACTGTCCAGGCTTAAATTCATGGCAACAAAATGGGGTAAATGGATAGATCCGATTTTGGATAGATATGTGGACGCAATAATAATTGCAGGTATGGCATATGGATATTGGAATATAACAGGGAATAATCTTATCCTGCCGTTGGCTGTGTTTGTAATTGTTGCTGATACTCTTCAGGATTATATGTCCAGCAAATTTTTTATGATCACCGGCTTAAAGTTAAAAACGAAAGACATTTCTTTTAAAAGAGATACAAGACTTTTACTGCTTGCTCTGGGAACAATTACAAACCAAATATTACTAGCGTTTATTATATTTATCTTGATTTCCCAATACAAAGTAGTCAATCGCTTTATTGCAGCAAAACAAATTACCGAAAAACAAGTTTATTCAAAAATTCAACACGTATAAATATTATTAACAGCTTTAAAATTGAATGTATTAATGATTTTATCGCTTAGGGGAATTCTTAACTTAATACTTTTTTCTTTCGTAACACTTCTCTATATCTTATATTCGCTCGCAGAACACCCCGCCAAAAATTGAATATTTAGGCGGGGATGAATGCGAAAGCGAATACATACTTCCGAGGCATAACTATCTGCTCGCTCATGTAAACTTGAAGGAATACCGAGGCCTTTCAGGCCTCGGAAGTTTATCACTTCAAAGTTTTCATAAGACTAGTTTCTGCAAAGAGCATTGAACATCTAAAAAATTTAGACTTGCCACCAGCTTGTCTTGTATAAATAACTTATAGTATAATTGACTTGAGCTGTGTTTTTTGCTATAATAAAAAATGGATATTAGTTAGAGCAGTAAATCTGCTTAACTTTGAATAGTTTTGAATAGATAAGATAAAGTTAAACCGCTTTTTGTAATTGTTTCACTTAAGTATCTTTTTTCCTTTTCATTTACAATTTCTTAATTAAGTAGATCTACTGCTTTAGCTTTTTGCCAAGTAAGTTAATATTATTATAATGCGACAAAGATTCAGGCCAAGAGGTAATTTAAAAAGATGGTTTTATTCTACAGAAAAACCCGGTCAGGACATTGTCTGGGCAATTACAGCAGGCAAACAACAAAATCCGTCACCCAATAGCTTAAGTAAACAAGAAATTTATACTCCCGAGTATAAATTTGAAGATTTTGCTATTGCCAGTGAATTAAAAAGTAATATCGCTAATAAAAAGTATGTTTGTCCAACACCAATTCAGGATAAAGCTATCCCCCCAATTCTTAAAGGCGCAGATATTATTGGTATTGCAAATACCGGTACGGGTAAAACAGCTGCATTTTTGATTCCTTTAATTAATAAATCTTTCATGAATAGGTCACAAAAAACCCTTATTATTGCTCCAACGCGAGAGCTCTCTCTACAAATTTATGGCCAGCTTACGGAATTTGCCAGAGGTATGGCTATTACAAGCGCTATATGCATTGGTGGAGCAAGTTATTTAAAGCAAAAAAGGGACCTTTTGCACAATCCCAATTTTGTTATAGGCACACCTGGAAGAATAAAAGATCTTATTGGACAAAAATGCCTGGATCTGTCGCAATTTAACAATGTTGTACTGGATGAAGTAGACCGTATGGTCGATATTGGATTTATTGCCGATATCAAGTATTTTATTTCACTTCTTCCTGTAAATCGCCAGTCGCTTTTCTTTTCCGCAACAATTTCAACAAAGGTTAATGAAATTATCCAAACATTTGTAAAAAATCCTATTACTATTTCTGTAAAAGAAAATGACATTATTGAAAATATCAATCAGGATATTGTTAAGATTTCCAATAACCAGAATAAAATAGACAAGCTCCATGATTTATTAATTCAGGAAGGATTTAATAAAGTGCTTATCTTTGGCAGGACAAAACGGAGTGTCCAAAGACTTACGAATGAACTCTCCAGTAGGGGATTTAGAGCTGGTGCTATTCATGGTAACAAAAGCCAAAGTCAAAGACAGAAAATGCTGGGGATGTTTCGAGAAAATCAGATTAAGATATTACTTGCTACAGATGTTGCTTCAAGGGGACTTGATATTGAAGATGTCAGTCATGTTATTAATTATGATTTACCGGCATCCTATGATGACTACATTCATAGAATAGGCAGGACCGGCCGGATGAACAAAAAAGGCGTGGCGCTAACATTCGTATGATAAAATAAATAACACCTAAGGTATGAAAGTTTTACGAAGAAATATTTACATTGATATTGACGGAGTAATTTTAACTCGAGGTGCTACGCCTGCATTACATTTGAATAAATTCCTTGATTATATTCTAAACAATTATTCGGTTTTTTGGTTAACTTCCCGATGTCGGGGAGACAGTAAGTATACGGTTAATTACCTCTCACAATTCCTATTGCCTGAAATAATTAGTTTACTTAAAAAAATTAAGCCAACGAATTTTTTAATCGATAAAACTGAGGCTATAGATTTTGATAAAAATTTTTTTTGGCTAGATGAAGAAATTTTTGCTTCGGAGGCAAATACCTTAATTGAACATGACAAATATGATTCCTGGATTGAAGTAAACCTCATCAAAAATCCCAATCAGCTGCTTCACTTAATCAAAAAAAAGCTTTTATATCAGAAAAATTAAGAACAGCTAAATTTTTTACCTAAACGTATCAAATAATTTTTCAGTTGGAAAAACTTTTACTTCATCTACTAAATCACCGGATACTTTCAGGCGGTTTGCCTGCCTTTGCATAAACGGCACGGATTTGGAATTTTGGTATAAAACTCCAATGGCAATTTGGACTTCCAAATCTTCCGCGGCTTGTCTTGCGGCTTTAATATCCCGAAAATTATACCCGCTCATTTGAGTAACATCTTTTACCCGCGACTGGTACCACTGGTGTGGAGTCATATGATTATAAGAAGGACAACTCTGCAATACTTCTATAAAACTAAAACCATTATGTTTTATACTCTCTTGGAAAATTCCGCTCATATGTTTAACATCACCGGAAAAAGTACGGGCTACGAAGCTTGGGTTTAAGGAAAATACGAAATTCATCACATGAATAGGGTCGGAAGTAACTCCGTCGGGAGATGAATTCATCTTGATTCCGCTTTTAGTAGTAGCGGATGCTTGACCGGTAGTTAAACCATAGTTGAGATTATTGTGAAGAACAAAAGTAATGTCATAGTTTCCCCGAATAGCTGAAACTAAATGATTAATTCCCTCGCCTAAAGTCCCTCCGTCTCCTCCAAATGCAATAACTTTTATCTTGCGATTGGCAACAGATGCCCCGCAAGCAAAAGCAAGGACCCGGCCATGAATTCCATGAAAGCGATAACCGCCGATTTTATCCGCGCCATTACCATGACAACCAACATCAAAACACAATAATGTCCTACAAGGAGGAATATTTTCGGCAACCAAAGCACGCTTAATAGCTGCCTGAATCCCGTAATTACCGCAATTTGTACACCATGTTAAAATATTTTCCGAGTAATAATCGCTGAAACGAACATCCGTTTTATGATGACAATCACAAGTGTTCATGCTTACTTTATTTTCTTTTCAAGAAATTCCCCAACTTCATCAATAAAAAAAGGTCTTCCGTCGAATTTTAGAAGTTTATCTTCAAAATGACACCCTGTTTCCTGTGTAAGCAAGGCACCTAACTGACCGAAAGCATTGTTTTCTATTAAGCAAATTGGCTGTTTTCGTTTAACCAAATCTGTTAGCTTTTTTGTACGAACAGGGTAAACATATTCATAGTGCAGATAATTAATACATTTCATGGGAAACTTCGTATTCCATAAATTCATCACATCACAAACAGTATTTTTGACACTTCCCCAGCCGACTAAAGTAAGAATTGCAGTATTTGGCCCTATCAAAACCGGCTCAGGTAAATCATTGTGCAAGGTTATTTGCTTATTTAACCTTTTTGTGTACATTTGTAAGCTGATTTGTGCATCTTCTGTGACTGTGCCATCTGCAGAATGTTCGTCAGAATTGGCAACAAAAGTTGCGTCTGATTGTCCGGGTAACCAACGAGGTGATATTCCTGTTTTGGTATGTTTATAGCGATCTGCGGCAACAAGTGAAAAGAATTTGTCTTCTGAAACCAGATGGCGTTTAATTTTAGGAGATTGAGGCAAACTCTCAATTTGAAACAACGATTCAGCAATCTGCTTTTCGGTTAATACAACTACCGGAATTTGGTATTTTTCTGCAATATTAAATGCATTCTGAATAGCTAAATAAGCTGATTGCGGGTCGCTAAGCGCTATTACGCATCTTGGAAACTCGCCATGTCCCGCATAAACAGCTAAATTAAGATCACTGGCACTTGTCCAGGTAGGCAAACCCGTAGACGGTCCAGGACGCTGTGCCAAAATACAGACAAATGGTGTTTCTGTCATACCAGCCAAAGAAACCGATTCTGTCATTAAGTCAAAACCACCACCTGAAGTAGCAACCAATGCTCTTGTTCCCATAAACATAGCACCGATTGCCATTTGAACAACGGTAATTTCATCATCAACCTGTTTTACAAGCATTTGTGTTTGATGATAAATATCTGCCATATAGGACAAAATTGAACTGCTCGGGGTCATGGGATAAGCGAAATAGGCCCGAACTCCGGCACTGACAGCACCTTGGGCAATTAAATGATTACCGCTTAATAAACCGTCGTTTTTATGCTTATTCTGAGGTTTAAATTTAATTAGTACCGGATTTAAACCTTCCAGTTTGTAAGTATACCCCTTTTTTAGACAGGCAATGTTTGGCTCAATCACCTTAGGCTTACTGGCAAATTCCGCACGTAAAACTGATTCCAGAGGATCAATGGGTAAACCAATAAGCTGCCATAAAGCGGCAATCATCACCACATTAGCCATAATGGATTTTCCGCCGATTTGCCGGGCAATATTTTGTGCCGGTATATAGACTATTTTAATTTGCTGATCTGAAATTAACTTTTTTTCTTGGTTAGATAATTCAAGCTGTTCAAGCATATGAATTACTTGCCCGCCATTTTTAAGAGTTGGCAAGTAAGCATGAAATGAAACCCGGCTTAAACAAATTAACAAATCAGTTTGTTTTGCAGATGAATGAATAGGTATATCGGCAATATCAATCTGGTGAAATGCGTGCCCTCCTTGAATTAAAGAAGGATACTCTCTATATCCGAAAGTGCAAAAACCAGAGCGCTTAAGGGCTTTTGCCACCATTTCACCTATCGAATTAACTCCCTGGCCGGATTCTCCGGCAATTTTAATGACTAAACGCTGAAATTCAAGCATCTTAACCTTTCATTTTTTCTGCTATCTTATTAACCCAGTCAAGCACAATAGAATCAAGCTGATTATAAGGCTCACCTTCAATTCTTAAGACAGAACCGATTTCTTTACCACCCTTTTTCAGCCATAGTTTACGGATTTTTTCTATTCCTTCACAAAAAAGAACAGGTTCATAACGTCGATCACCCAAACCGGCAAAAGCTGCCTTTTTATGATGACAATCAAGTAAATTTAACTGCTCGTACAATTTTAAGAAAAAAGGATTAAGCTGACCATGTTGCCATGTTGAGGTACCAAATATAAAATTGTCATTGTTTTTTACAGCCTCAATTGGCGTTCTTTCTGCGCGAAATAAAAACGTTCTAAAACCTTTAGTTGACAACACCTTGGCAATAGATTCCATCACAATTTCCACATTTCCGGAGGTAGAAGCGTAAATTAAATTAATATCCATTACTGCTGTCTTACCAAATTAACATAAAACGAATCAGTATTCCTCAAGAGTCGAAGTATCACCCAGAGGCAAGCCTAATTCTTTAGCTTTAAGATAGCGCCTCATGATTTTTCCCGAACGGGTTTTAGGGAGTCTATCTATAAATTCGATTTCTCTGGGATATGCATGAGCTGCCAAATGTCTTTTAATAAATTGCTGAATTTCTTCTTTAAGTTTGTCCGTACCTTTGACCCCTTCTTTTAATTTAATAAAGGCTTTAATGATTTCTCCGCGGATTGGATCCGGTTTGCCGATTACACCAGCTTCGATTACAGAAGGATGCTCCACAAGCGCGGATTCAACTTCAAACGGCCCGACACGTTCTCCGGAGGTCTTTATAACATCATCCGCTCTGCCAATAAACCAAAAATAACCGTCTTTATCACGAAAAGCCTTGTCACCGGAAATATACCAGCCTCCTTTAAAATAGGTTTTATACTTTTGAGGCCTGCGCCAGATTGTCTTCATCATCGAAGGCCAACCAGGCTTAATTGCCAGATTTCCCTCAATATTAGTCCCTACTTCCTTACCTTGATCATCTATTACAGAGGCAGTAATTCCGGGTAATGGCTTACCCATTGATCCAGGTTTGATATCCATTGCCGGATAATTAGCAATTAAAATTCCGCCGGTTTCCGTTTGCCACCAGTTATCGTGAAAAGGCATACCGAATGCTTTTATGCCCCATCGAATAGGTTCCGGATTTAGAGGCTCGCCAACGCTTGCTAAATGCCTTAAAGAACTTAGGTCATACTTGGCAACCAATTGATCACCAGCCGCTTCAAGCATTCGAATAGCAGTCGGAGCTGTATACCAAACAGTAACTTTGTAATCTTGAATTATTTTATACCAGATATCCGGGGAAAAACGGCCATTATGAACCACAGTCGAGGCTCCATTACTCCAGGAACCCAGTATCTCATAAGCAATACCGGTAACCCAACCCGGATCAGCAGTACACCAATAGACATCGTCTTCCCGCAAATCCAGCACATATTTAGCACTCATATGTTCGTGAATAATCGCCTGGTGAGCATGTAAAACACCTTTGGGTTTGCCTGTAGTTCCCGAAGTGTAAAGCATAAACGCGTAATCTTTAGGATCCATTTGTTTTGTTTTATATTTTGCGGTTTGTTTATTTAAAAGCTCAAACAAATTAATAACTTGTTTACCGTGAATTTTAAGATGAGCTGTTTCTTTTGGATCACCGGTTACAAGAATAGTTTTTAAATAGGGAAGTTTATTGGCAACTTTGGCAACTCTTTCAAATAAATCCGGTTCTGTCACCAATATCTTTGCCTGGCTATTACCTAAACGGTCTTCCACAGCCTGAGGTCCGAAAGCGGCAAACATTGTTCCGGCAATCGCACCGCTTTTTAAAGTACCTAAAAATCCAAAATACAAAGCAGGTACTCTTGTTAGAAAGAAAAAAACACGGTCGCCCTGATCAACCGATAATTTTCCAAGTAAGTTTGCAAACTTACTTGTTAATTGATTAAGTTCAGAAAAAGTATATTTTTCCTTTTGATTTTCCGCACCTATCCAATATAGGGCTATTTTGTTTTTTCGCCAGTTTTGGGCGTTTCGCTCAATCGCATTGTAAGCCGCATTAAGCTTATTATTTTTGTATTCGATCTGGCTTTTTGCCTTTTCCCACGAAAAAGATTTTCGGATTTTTTCATAATTTTCTAAATTAGGGGGAATTTTAAAAGAAGATATATCTTTCTTAATTAAACTTTGCTTCATTTGTTATTTTTATTAAAAATACCTGTAACTTAAACTTATCATATCAAAGCTAAAAACATCAATATAATCAACAGTTTTATTTATAAAATTATTTCTTTAAGCTAAATAATCTCTGATATTGACATAGATTATTATTTGTTCTATTACTAAATTAGGGTAAAAGATATAATAAATATGGCTAAAACAGATTATATATTGGCAATTTTAAGACTAAGTTTGGGTTGGATATTTTTTTGGGCTTTTATTGATAAATTATACGGATTAGGATTTGCAACGACTTCTGATAAATCATGGCTTGCAGGTGGTTCTCCAACGTTTGGATTTTTGAAAAATGCCACACAAGGACCTTTTAGTTCTTTTTATCATAGCATCGCTGGAACTCCAGTAGTTGATTTTCTTTTCATGGCCGGACTTGGGCTTATCGGAGTATCTTTAATTCTGGGAGTCGGTGTTAAAATCGCGGGATATAGCGGAGCATTAATGATGCTTTTAATGTGGAGCGCTGTTTTGCCTCCGCAAAATAATCCGGTTTTAGACGATCATATTATTTATCTGATCATATTAATAACTCTAGCCTCATCTAAATCCGGACATATCTGGGGTTTGGGAAAGCAATGGTCTTCAACAAGTATTGTTAAAAAGTATAAATTTTTAGAGTAATTCTGAATCTTTTTAACTAATCCTGTTCTAAGCTTCTTTCAAATTGATTCCAGCGCTTAATAGCTCTATAAACAGGCAAAATCTCCACTAGATAACGTAAAAAAATCAACTGCTGGATTACCCAGGCTAAAAAACCGTGAATATGGATAAAATTTAAAACAGCAACTACATAGCGTCCTCTTAAGGGTATAAGAAAGCCAAAATTTTTATATTTATATTCTAGAAAGTCCTCATCATTTACTAATCTGAATATATTTTCACCGGCAATTTTACCCTGCTCTTTTGCAGTTTGGCCTAAAGAGGGGACAGGAATTTTTGTCTGGGGCATAATATATTCCACACAATCTCCAGCTGCAAAAATATCGTTATAACCTATTACTTTCAGGTTATCATCAACTCTGATTTGACCGTGTTTATTAGTTTTAAAACCGCTTTTTAACAAAATACTGCTTGCTTTTATTCCGCCGGTCCAAATCAACAGATCATAAGGATATCTTTGACCGGATACGGTTTCGATGTGTTCATTCGTTACTTTTTTTATCATACAATTAAAAAGTAAATTCACATGATAAGAAATTAATTTTCGCTTTGCGATTTCGGAAATTTTCGGGTCAAGGTTACATAATAGACGATCGGCTGCTTCTAAAATAGAAATCTGCACTAAACTGTTGGAATTAGTCTGATTATCCAGAAGACGATCCCTGTAATTTGTTAATTCTGCGGCCAGTTCCGTGCCTGAATATCCTCCTCCGCCAATAACAATACTTATTTTTTTATTATAGATTATTTTTTGATGAAATAACTGTTCTATAGAATCTTTAATTCTAACTGCATCCGATAGTCTTTTTAAAGAAATGCTATTTTCCGCTAGGCCTTCGATATTAAAATATGTCGGTTCAGACCCCAGACAAATCACCAAATAATCCCATTTGATCTTTTGGTGATAGTTATAAGTTACTTCTTGGGTATTTGTATTTATAAAATTAACATTTCCAATTATAAGATTTAATTTGCTATTAAAGATTCGCGAATAGGGGATAGCGATATTTGTTTGAGGCTACTCGCTTGTGGCTACTTCATATAAAGAGGGAGTAAAAAAAATGAAAGTTTTTTCTGTCCAGCAGGGTTATTTCGAATTGACTCATGTCAATTTTTTTGCATAACTTTAGTCCTGCTGCAACGCCTGCAAACCCGCCTCCTAGTATTAAAACATTTTTCATATATCTAATATCATTTTACAATTTATAGCACGGCTTTTTACAAATATCAGAATTAGCTTTTGGTATAATATGTGCGTATTACGGTACTTTTATTTTTTTGCGGGTGTAGTTTCCGCCCAAAGTAAACATTTTGGCGAATCAGCCTAAATACGAAGTTTTTGGCTGATAGTGGTAAAACTTCCGACATGCATTATACTTATGTTCTTTACTGTATAAATTCTAAACGGAATCGCAACATATTTTACATAGGTTCAACTGATAATTATAAGCGAAGAATTACTCTGCATAAGAAAAAGGCTGTAAAAACTACAAAAAGCTTTGATAAGATTAAATTAGTCTATCTTGAAATGTGTCTGCATAAAACAGATGCACGAAAGAGAGAATTACAACTAAAAACAGGATTCGGCAGAGGCTATATAAAAAGAAGAATTGAAAATTATTTAAAATCAGCGCGGGTGTAGTTTAGTGGTAAAACGTCCGCTTGCCAAGTGGAAGAGCGTGGGTTCGACTCCCATCACCCGCTCATTAAACCTATAGTTGACAAACCCATTCGTCTATGATATAAATCGTTATTATGACAGAAAGAGATAATCCGCCTTTTATAGAAACCGTCACTTCTCAAGGGCGAGCAGAAGCTTGCATAACAGTTGCTACTGATATGGGTATTGAGGTAGAAAGGGTTGCAGATGAAGGTAATAGGTACAGAACTTATAAGGGAGTAGAAACAACTGTTCCACAAGGGATGGTACAAATAAGAATAAATTCAGGAAAAAGGAATATGACGGACTTTTGGAAAAAAGTTGATCAGTTAGTACCTTCAATTAAAAGATAGTTCTTCTTAGTTCCCATTATTGAAATAGTCTTTACTCTGAAACCAGAAAATCCACCATCATCTACTTACTAAAACTTATAAGGTGATTGTTTAGCACCTCAAGCTGAAATGCTAGCAATTTAGCCCTTCGACTTAGCTCAGGGTCTTTGGCCTCGTCATAGCTATCATTAAACAGCGATTGGAGGTTGGAGCCCTTCGGGAAGGTCCCTTCAATATTTCAGGGCAAGCAGGGTAAACCCAAAACCTTTAGTACTCCGGAACTGTCCGACACTTAAGTTATGGACAGTGAAGGGTACATCACCCGCTCAATTGACCCTTTTGCAAAAGTGTAGTAAAATTAGTGCTGTTAATACAGGTTACATATAAAATATGAGAGACACCGCACGAGTACAAAAACTAATAACTTTCTCGCCACAGCTCTACCAGGTTGTACTTACTAAAGCAAGACAACTAGGACTTTCGTTTGGTGAATATATGAGGCATTTGGCTGTTATTGACGTCAAAGAAGAGATTGAACGTCTGCCTATGGTTGATGACGCAAGTGACAAAAGAATTGGCCAGAGTCTCAAAGATTTAGAAGAAGGTCGTTATACCGAAGTTGATCCATCTGACGACAAAGCTTTGAACAAAGCGCTTGGTATTCAGTAATCTCCTAATGTTCACACTCAAAATTACCGTAACGTTTAGTGTTACAAGAGAAAAGATAGTAGGTTCTGACGAAGCACTAAATAAACGTATAAAAACAACTCTTCAAAAACTAGCGGTCAATCCTTCGCACCCGTCGCTTCAATCCCACAAAGTAAATACGCAAAACT
>Ga0155809_106_pt1 | contig 11296 bp, 8 predicted proteins | sample RifCSPlowO2_01_FD_107463 | JGI IMG/M metagenome (GOLD analysis project Ga0155809, IMG submission 107463) | Candidatus Curtissbacteria bacterium RIFCSPLOWO2_01_FULL_37_9
ATAATCGCGGGAAGCATAAACATGGATATCGTTGCGCAAGTTAACAAAAACCCAAAAACAGGCGAATCAGTTTTTGGCAACAAAATTTCATATATCCCCGGAGGCAAAGGCGCAAACCAGGCACGAGCAATCTCAAGACTCGGCAGGAAAGTAAAATTAATCGCCAGAGTCGGAAATGATCAATTTGGCAAAACTTTAATCGATTCTTTGAAGAAAGATAGGATAGATACCCGTGACATCAAAACTTCAGCGAATAATAACTCCGGAGTAGCCATAATTACAGTTGATAACAATGCCCAAAACAGAATTATCATCATCTCAGCAAGTAATTTTGACCTCTCTTCCCAAGATATTAACAAAGTAGATTTGCCCAAAAACGCAATCTACATATCTCAGTTTGAAATTCCTAAAGATACTATTGAATTCTTTTTTAAAAAAGCCAAAAAGACAAATTCCAAAACAGTTCTTAATCCTTCACCAATCGATAAAATCCCGCGAAGTCTTCTTAAACTCGTGGATTATCTGGTCGTTAACGAACATGAGTTCGCTTACCTTACAAAAGTAAAAAATCCTCAAATGGAATCGCCAGCCCTTCCAAAAGTTGCCCAAAAAATAGCGGACAAAAATCAAACAGTTATTGTCACATTTGGCTTAGACGGATCGGTTGCAATTATTGGACCAAAGATCATTAAAGCCCCCGGGTTCAAAGTAAAAGCCACCGACACGACCGGTGCAGGTGACAGTTTTCTGGGAGCGTTTTCGGTCGCACTGGCCGAAGGTAAACAAATTAAAGAATCCTTGATATTTGCCAATGCTTGTGCCGCATTAAAAGTCACAAAACTTGGCGCATCTTCAACGCCTCTTCGAAGCGAAGTCGAACAATTCTTAAGAAAAAATAATGAAAAAATTTAGCGACAAAAAATTGATATGAAAATTTTACTTTTGGGTTCCGGGGCTTTGAAAATCGGCCAGGCAGGCGAATTTGATTATTCCGGTTCCCAGGCAATCAAAGCTTTAAAAGAAGAAAATCACCAAGTAATTCTGATCAATCCAAATATAGCCACTATCCAAACATCACAGGGTTTTGCCGACAAAGTTTATTTTCTGCCTGTTGAACCGCATTTCGTCCAGGAAGTAATTAAAAAGGAAAAACCACAAGGGGTGATGCTTGCATTTGGCGGCCAGACTGCCTTAAATTGCGGCCTTGAACTTGAGAAAAAGGGCATATTTAAAAATAATAATGTTAGTGTTTTAGGAACATCAATCGATACTATCAAAAAAACAGAAGACAGGGCACTCTTTGCCAATACTCTTTCTACAATCGGTCTTTCGATCCCCAAAAGTCAAGCCGTCACAAGTGTTGAAAATGCCAAAAAAGCTGTAAATAAAATAGGTTATCCTGTGATGGTCAGAGGTGGATTTTCTCTTGGAGGACAAGATTCGGGAATTGCCCAAAATGCAAAAGAACTCATAGATATTTGCAAACAAGCCCTTGCTAAAACTCCCCAAATTCTAATTGAAGAATACCTCACAGGCTGGAAAGAAATAGAGTATGAAGTAGTAAGGGATAAATTTGATAACTGTATCACTGTTTGTAATATGGAAAACTTTGACCCAATGGGTATTCACACCGGTGAATCAATAGTCGTTGCTCCTTCTCAAACTTTAAATAATTTTGAATATCACGGCCTTCGTCAAATTGCCATTCAAGTTATCAGACATCTAAAGATAGTCGGGGAGTGCAACATTCAGTTTGCTCTAAACCCCAAGCCGAATATTAAAAACCAATTACCGGGTACTGACTTAGACTACAGAATAATTGAGGTTAATGCCAGGCTTTCAAGAAGCTCTGCTCTTGCTTCCAAAGCAACCGGCTATCCACTGGCTTATATAGCTGCAAAATTGGCGTTAGGCTATGCATTAACAGATTTAAAAAATTCTGTTACTAAACAAACTATTGCCTGTTTTGAACCGGCTTTGGATTATCTGGTTGTAAAAATTCCGCGCTGGGATTTGGGGAAATTTTTAAAAAGTGAACAACGCATTGGCTCTTATATGCAATCTGTGGGAGAAGTAATGGCAATCGGACGAAAATTTGAAGAAGCAATTCAAAAAGCTGCCAGAATGCTGGATATCGGAATGGAGGGAATAATGGATCAAAAAACAACAATTATTGATTACTCAAAGCCAACTCCATGGCGGCTTTTTGCGGTTGCCAAAGCAATCCAAAAAGGTGCAAAAATTAATAAAATTTATAAAACCAGTGGTATCGATCCTTTTTTCCTTGAAAAAATAAAAAACATAGCAAATTTAGAAGATGAATTGGTAAAAAATAAAAAAAAGCTTTCAGTCCAATTATTAATAAGAGCCAAAGAATACGGAATGTCGGATAAAAGAATTTCTAAAATAACCAAAATCTCCGAACAAGATATTGCTACAAAAAGAAAAATTAATAAGATATTGCCAAAAGTTAAACAAATCGACACTCTGGCAGCTGAATATCCGGCAAAAACAAATTATTTATATTTAACTTACAACGGAGAAAGTGATGACATATCATATCTTCCAAGAGAAACAAACAACGTCATTGTTTTAGGCTCCGGCCCTTATAGAATCGGCTCATCCGTTGAATTTGACTGGTGCTCGGTCAGCTGCGCTAAAACTTTAGAAGAATATAAAGTTAACCCTGTGATCATAAATTGTAACCCGGAAACGGTTTCAACTGATTATGATATGGCTAAAAGGCTTTATTTTGAAGAACTATCGGCAGAAACCGTCACAGAAATTTACCATAAAGAAAACCCTAAAGGAGTAATTGTTTCAATGGGTGGCCAAACACCGAATAATCTGGCAATTAAACTCAACGATTTAGGTTTAAAAATATTAGGAACCAAACCAGAATCAATAGATACAGCAGAAGACAGAAACAAATTTTCGAATCTATGCGATCAATTAAAAATCAACCAGCCATTATGGGCAAAACTAAAGACTGTACATGAAGCCTTATCATTTGCCCAAAAAACCGGTTATCCTGTGTTAATCAGACCCTCATATGTACTTTCCGGGGCAGCTATGAATGTTGCCTTCACCCCGGGGGATTTAAAAGATTATCTCACAATTGCTTCCCAAGTATCCGAAGAATACCCTGTAGTAATATCACAATTCCATCAAAACGCCAAAGAAATAGAAATTGACGCAATTGCCAGGAACGGTAAAATTTTAACTCATGCAATCACTGAACATGTAGAAAACGCCGGTATTCACAGCGGAGATTCGACAATTGTACTACCTGCACAAAAGCTCTATCTGGAAACTGTTAAAAAAATCGAGGAGATCAGCCATAAACTAGCCGTAAATTTAAATATCACCGGTCCATTTAATATTCAGTTTTTAGCAATCAATAATAAGGTAATGGTCATTGAGTGTAATTTACGCGCCTCCCGCAGCCTGCCTTTTGTTTCCAAAGTAACCGGAGTTAATTTTGCCAAAGTTGCCACCCAAGCTATACTTGGACAACACAAAATACAGGATACAAAATACAAGATACAAAATTACGTCGGTGTAAAATCCCCGCAATTTTCATTTTCCAGAATAAAAGGTGCAGACCCTATCCTGCGCGTGGAGATGGCTTCAACAGGCGAGGTCGCCTGCTTTGGAGACGACGTATATGAAGCTTTTCTTAAATCATTGATAGCAACAGGTGTAAGCCTGCCAAAAAAATCGGTATTCATATCCCTTGCAGGGGATGAAAATAAGGTTGAATTTTATGAAAGTGCCAAAACACTCGATGCAATCGGTCTTAAAATTTACGCGACGGAGGGAACATCAAGATTTTTAAACAAAAAGGGCATAAAAGCTGAAAAATTATTCAAAATCCACGAACACAAAAAACCCAATATTCTAGACTTTCTCTACAGCAAGAAAATCGATTTAGTAATAAATATCTTTGATCCTTACTTTAAAAAAGAATTCGACGATGATTATCTGATGCGCCGAGCCTCAATCGATTTCGGCATCCCGCTTCTGACAAACTTGCAAACAGCCGAACTTTTTGTTAAAGCTCTCTCCACTAAAAAAATCGAGGATCTAAAAATCCTGCCGTGGGATTATTACGTCAAACATCTCAACTGATCTCTCAACCTCAAATTTTGCCAATTGGGGGTATAATACTATCCTAAAACTTAAATGAAAGGGCGAATACCTGCTAATTCCGAAAGCCTTAAGAAAACTTTTCCTAAGATTTACGGTGATTTTTTTTCTAAATGCAATCTAGTCTTATCTGCCCCTGGAAGTTTTTGGTGGTGCGGGGAATATTCTAATACGCAGGGAGGAATCTGTTTCCTTCAAAAAATACCGCAGCGAGTATATATTGGAATAACTGCAGACAAAAACCAAGGGATATTTTTTGCGGATTTCATTTATTTCTGGCCCAATACTAATAAGTTTATACTCACAAAGCTTGAAAATCCCCAAAAATCAAAAATTGAGGCGTTTTTAAACTCGCAATTTCCAAAAACCCACTTAAAAATTACAATTCTTTCGGAAGTTAGGCCTGGAAGCGGGCTTAACCTTTCCGGCGGTCTTGCCTGCGCCTTAGCATGTTCTCTCAACCTCCAAAATAATACTATAACATCAAAGGATATACAAAAATGGCAACTGGCTCCAACTTCCACACTTATCGGTGGGCAAGCCTTTGAAAAAACCTTCAGACTGGCCTGGAAAATCCAGAATTTGTTTCATGCTGACTCATCAAGCGGTGCAACTGCTTTTGTTCCTTTTATAAATACGATATATCCAGTCATTTATCTTACAGAACAAAGATCAGGATCCTTCTCAAACAACCAAACAACTCGCTTACCAAGAGACCTCAAAGATCATTCTGAAATAATCGATACGATAAACTATTCCGGAGCAAAGTTTGAAGAAGTTTTCAGCCTTCCCGAAAAACCGAGCTGGCCGATAGATTTCTGCCTAATTTACTCGGGTGATACCAGAACTACGGAAGATGCCTTAAGGGCAATTAGATATCACAAAGAAAGGATGGCACAATTACCCTTGATCTTAAAAAAGGAACTTTCAAAATTTATAATAGACCAGTCGAACGTCTATAAATTCCAAAAGTTTCTCAAATTCAAACATCCCAAGGACCAACTTTGGGAAAAATTTACTGACGAACTTGTTGTGGCTAATCTGGTAATGTTAGCTTTGATGCGCCTGCTTTTTGAAGGGGGAATGGATTTGGAAACCTTAAAACTGCTTTTTTGGAACATCAACAACCACCAACGTTTTCTCTCAGCACTTGGAGTCTCATCACCAACAATCGACAGAATCTGCCTGCAACTTCTTTCAGAGGTAAAAACAATCGGCGACTTGTACGGCGCAGCAGCGAAAATAACAGGAGCCGGAAAAAAGGGAGATATCCTATTTGCCACCAACCACAATGGTCCAAGAGACCAGATCAACTACTTTATCAAAAAATTAAAACGCCAAATTAATAAAAATATCCATCTTGATTACGCTTCTTGGTTAAACGGTTTTGAAGAAGAAGGTGTAAAGATCGAACAAGATCTCATAGAAAAAATCTATTCTGATTTTATTTCGGAAGGATCTGTACAAATTAAAAAGATTAATTTCCAAGGCCAAATCTCAACACAAATGATTTCCAAAGACCAATTAGAAAAACAAAAAGCTGATTTTGATCTTTTAATGGATAGTGTAAACGGCGAAATTTACATAAAAGGCCAAGAAATTTCTTCAAAGCATCTACCTTCTTCAAAAACAACAATAAAAGTAATTAAGGTTCTTTCCGAAAAGCTTGGAAAGCAAGTTAAAAACAGCGCTTTTGGCAAAGGCTCTTATTTTGAGGACCGAAACGAATTCCAAAGCAAGATAATTTCACCCTTGGTTAAAATCGTCGATAAAAAACTAGGTAAAAAATTAAATCTTTTATTGCACGGAGGCCTTATGGATTTTACTGTTATGCTTAAACCCTCACCAATAGAAATCTACATTATCGAGGCAATTTTTTAGATCTTTCGCCACTTTTTCCTTAGATTTCGCCAGAACACCGTAGTAATCTTCAACCAATCTTTTTAAAAGGACTAAGTGCATATCAACATATACCATCAGGGTTCGTTCGCCAATTTTCTCTATCAGAGAAGATTACTTGCCACAACCATAAATCATTCAGAAGATGAAATCCTCAAAAAGGGCCTTAAAACCTTAGCAAAAATGACACAAGAAGAATTCGAAGGTCTAAAGCTAATTTTAGAAGTACTGCTAAATCAAAAATCTGCGACAGAAACCGAAGAAACAATATAAATAAATGGACAAAGAATTAAAACCTCTCAGGAGAGGCATGACAATACGTGACAATCTTGGTCGGGGGTGAGACCGGCCAGGGATTGGGATAAATTGGAGAAACTTTTTGGTTGTGGATTCTGGGAACGGAGATAAACTCCTCGTTGACCCAACCAGCTATCAAGTCTCAGGAAATATTAAAGAATTAAATACGAAGTGAAGTAAATAAAATGACAGAAAGAACGTCTGAATATCAGAAAAAAGCAAAGGAGTATGCAAGATATTTAAAACCGTATTTAGGTCATGAACCAACTGTTCCAGACTCTACTTCTGACCAGAAAACCTATGAATATTTACAAAGGTTACACCAAGGGGCATCAGCAAAATGGGTAGAGGAGGTGAAAAAAATGCCTGAAAGACAAGAACATAATAATGGATCTCAAAATATTCGGGTTGCCAAGAACTCAGATAGAGTTACAGCAATGGATTGGCCATATGGCGGTAGGGTCCAGATACTTGACAATGGAACAATACTCACCGATGGTGATTCAACCGGCTTACTTAACACGCTTGTGGCCATGAAACCTCTGGACCAGAGCTTGCCGGATTTCCTAAAAGAACTCGCTAAGGGGCAATAGAAATAAGAAAAGTGTCTTCATAGAAGAATTTGAAGGCTTAAAGCTAGTTCTAGAATTCCTTCTTGCGAAAAAGGACAAAAAAAATGACTGAAAGGACTAACCACACTCTTGCAGTTAAAACGACAAAGGTGGAAATCCTCTCTTCAGAAGAAAGGTTACCGATTAAAGTTAAAGAAGATGTATTTCTTGTCAGAGGAGCCAAAAGAGGTGCTATTTGCGATACAAATGCAGGTAACGTCTACTCCATCAATGAGTTTGCCGTTAAAGTAATAGCTGGACAGCAGGACGACCCCGAGTATCAAGCCCAGCTCCAACAAATGGGCCTTACCAACGGTGAGCGGCCAGTACCTCAAGAGGTAAAAAGGGCAGAACCAAAATTAAACTTTGTCTGGTTTGAAATAATAAGCGACGATTGCAACGAAAGTTGCGCACATTGTTATGCAGAAAGTATGCCACCCTCTCATCGCAAAGCACTAGGAATTGAAAATGGCGACAACCCTCAAATTTTAGACCCCAGACCAAAACTTAAAGTTGAAGAGTGGCAAAGACTGATTAGGGAAGCCTTTGATCTTGGTTGCCGTCAATGTCAGTTTATCGGAGGCGAACCGTTTGTCTATCACGATGGCGGCAAAAGAGTTATCGACCTCGCAGCCTATGCCAAAGAAGTAGGTTTTGAATTTATCGAAATCTTTACTAACGCCACACTACTTAATACGGGCACAATCCAAAGAATTAAAGAACTTGGGGTACACATGGCTGTTTCCCTTTATTCTTCAGTACCAGATGTCCATAACTCAATTACCCATCTTCCTAGAAGTCATCAGATGACTACCAACAATCTAAAACGCCTAAAAGAGGCCGAGGTGCCCACTCGAGTTGAAAGCGTTCTCATGCACGCAAACCAACATACTGTGGCGCAAACAATGATCTTTATCGATGAACTTGGCTTCGAACCGCACAATCCAGATGTTTTAAGGCCCAAAGGCAGAGGAGATAATCCAGAAATTCAACCAGATGATGAATATCTTGTTAGGTATGGACTTATGCTTGGACCGAACTTCAGTGCACCAAAGAGAGTCTTCGAACGATATTCCTCTTCTCACAGCTGCCTTGCCGGTAAAATTACCATCACTGACCGAGGAGATATCCTTCCTTGTATCTTCTCAAGAGATCAAGTCACCGGCAATGTCGTTAAGGCAGGATCACTAAAGGCTGTTCTAGAAAAAGATCCAATTAATGATATTTGGACAACAACCAAAGACGATGTTTTAGTTTGTCAGGACTGCGAATATCGCTATGTTTGCTTTGATTGTCGCCCTCTTTCTCAAGGCGCCAATGGTGGCCGTGAGTACCAAAGGGCACCATATCCGCGCTGCACTTATAATCCCTATGAAGGCGAGTGGGGTGGCGGAACTTGGAAGCTGGATGAGAACGGAAACCCATATTACGATGAAACCTTAAAACCAATTATCGAAAAAGTACGGTCCGATGGTAACTTGGGTGCTCAAACGAAAGGACACTAAACTTTTAAAGGAGGTGAGATAAATGAAAGAAGCAGTCTTAGAGAAACCAACTATTGAACTAGTAACTCCGCCAATTACAATAGAAAATTGCAAACCAATTTGCGAACCTGTCTGCGCTCCTTCAATTTGGCCTAATTTTTGCGGACCCACCCAGTGTTCGCCCGCCAAAGATAGATGTAGCCCCGACTGTGGACCCGATACTAACTGTAGACCAAGCAACTGGTAATCAATTTTTGATATAAGTTACTTATTCCCGCTATGGAAAGCCTTGTGCACATCGCGAAGTTGGGCGTTAGTTACATGAGTATAGATTTGGGTAGTGGATACGTTTTTGTAATTAGCTAAAAATAGTCTGGTGTTTTTCAATATTAAAGAATCGGCTTTGGGGATATAGGTAATACTCGGAGATTGACTGGGATATTTTTTATGAACCATCTCCAAAATTTTTTGTGCTTGTTTGCCGGTGCGAGCGGTATAGATTTCACCCCCAAGGACAATTACATGTTTCCCTTTATACTTTGGTTCACTGAATATTTTAAACATTAAGTCATCAGCTCTACTTGTTCTCATTCTGGCATTATTTTACTCTAAAAAATTACTTATTGCCACTATGAAATGCTCATTTGATTTTTACCCTGTAATATCTTCCCTTTGTCTCTCCGCTTTTTTCAATAAGTTTACGATCCAGAAGTTTCTTCAAATCCCAGCGCAGTGTCCTTTCGGGAACCCTAGTAAACCTTCTTCTTATCATATCAAAGGAGACCACTCTATGATCGCCAATTATGCTGTATATTTCTTCCTGTCTTGGGGGTAAAAACACTTTTTGGTCCTTTTCCAGTTCTTGGTCAATTTGCGCTTTTATTGCTTGAATCTGCTGCCAAAAAGCCTCGAGCATAAAAAGCAAATAATCATCTGTATTTCCCAAGCCTTTATCCAGATAAAAATAATAATCATCTTTGTGGTTGTCCAAATACTCCTCGAAGGGTACAGTAAAAGTAAAATCCCATCCTCGAGCTTTTAAAATCGCGGCGATAAGAAGCCTGCCTACTCTTCCGTTCCCGTCTAAAAAGGGGTGGATCTTTTCAAAAACAAGGTGGGCAACAAATGCGGCAATTATGGGAAATTTTTCCCTGTCGGAATTAACGAATGACAATAAACTGTCCAGCAATTTAGAAATTGCCGAGGGCGCGGGCGGCATGTATACGGCAACACCTGCCTGGTTGAAAATCGCACTTACTTCATGCCTAAAATTGCCTGCATCGCCGCTGATATTTTTAAGAGAATATGCGTGAAGCCGCAAAAGAAGATCTTTTGTTATATCAGAGCTTTTAACATTCCCGTCTATAAATTTAATTGCCTTTATAATATTGAATACTTCGAGTTTCTTTTGGGATTTTGTATAACCTGCTTCTACATCGGCAAGTTCCAGCGGGTTTCCCTCAATTCGGGCGGAAAAAAGAGAACTTTTTAAAAGACAAACCCTTTGGATCTTTTCCTTTAGCGGCTTTGGCAGATTAAGAGAAGCAAGATGTATGCGTTGAGACTCAATTTGAGCAATATGCACAATCATTTCCCCTGTTACCGCATAAGAAGGGGGAATTTTCATAAAGGTATATTACCATATATTGCCTTATATTACCGTATCTTGCCGTAAGTTGCCGAAAATTGAACCAGCAAGTGCAGCTGTTCGCTACTTATTCCCCGAATGAAACGCCTTGTGGACCCTTCGACTTCGCTTACAATGAGTGCAACCGAAGTGCACAGGGCAAGCCCTTCGACAAGTTCAGTATGAACATCTCTCACTTATTGCCGCTATGGAAGGCTTTATGGACCCTTCGATAAACTCAGGGTAAACTCTGCGTTATTTGTTACCACTATGAAAGGCTTTATGTACTTCTCGTAGCTGCTGATTAGTTACATGAGTATAGATTTGGGTAGTGGAAACGTTTTTATGGCCTAACATTTCCTGAACACTTCTTAAATCCGCTCCGTTTATTAAAAGATCCGTAGCAAACGAGTGCCTAAAAACGTGCGGCGTAGCCTTAACAGGCAAACGGGCACGGCGCACGTATTTTTCGATAAGGCGCTGAACCGATCTGGGAGTAAGTCGTAATTTTTCACTATTTTCAACCGGCTCCTGATTACCGGCATAACGGATAAAAAGCGGCTTATAGCGGTCTGTACGCTTTGCAATATATTTTTCCAGCCAAATAGCGGCTGTATCGGAAAGAAAAACTACTCGTGCCTTGCCGCCTTTTCCGATTACTCCAAATTCCTTACGCTCCAAATTGACTTGATCAATATTTAGCTTAACAAGTTCGGAAACTCTCAAACCGGTTGAAAAAAGCATTTCCATTATCGCCTTATCCCTAATTCCACGCTCAGCAGAGACATCCGGCTGGTTAACCAAGCGCTCAACCTGTTCCCGATCCAGAAATTTTAAAGAACGGCTTTCGGTCTTAGGCAGTTCAATCTTATCCGGAGAAACAACTTTAAAATCCTTCCTTATTAAATACTTTAAAAAAGATCTAAGGGCAATAACATAGTAATTCTGGGTGACTTTTTTAAGGGGTAAGTTACCGTTTGGACTGTTATAATGGGCTAAATACACACGATATTTACGAATTAGCTCAACTGTTAAATCCTGTGGTTTGGTAATAGGGGAGTTGGATTTTGACCATTTATAAAAATTGTCCAGATAATGACGATAGTCACGAATAGTTAGGGGAGAAAGATTACGTTCAACTTCTAAATATTCTAAAAATTCATTAACCAAAGCAGATAAGTGAAACATGAATTAAGTGTAACGGGTAGGGAAGTATTATGTCAATATTC
>Ga0155809_108_pt1 | contig 10911 bp, 10 predicted proteins | sample RifCSPlowO2_01_FD_107463 | JGI IMG/M metagenome (GOLD analysis project Ga0155809, IMG submission 107463) | Candidatus Curtissbacteria bacterium RIFCSPLOWO2_01_FULL_37_9
CTGATCGGGAAAAGATCCACCTTCTTTCCGAGAAACAGATGCCTTTTATTGAGGAGGGAGCACCGAAACTATTAAATAAATACCTCGGAAAATCCTTTTTTGTCTCAACAGATTTTTAAATTATCGCACAAGCGAAAATTATTATTTTAACGCTCGGTACTCCCGTAGATGAGAACATGAATCCCTCGCTTGTCCAGATCGATGAAGCATTATCTGAATTATCTTTATATATATCAAAAAGACAGCTTTTAATTTTGAGATCAACAGTTTCTCCCGGAACAACCAATTACGTGCAGTCATACTTAAATGATCTTGGGAAAATCAAAGTAGGAGTAAATTTCTTCTTAGCTTTTTGTCCTGAGAGAATTGCCGAAGGAAAATCATTGACCGAGCTTAGCGAAATACCGCAGATAGTGGGAGGTGTTGATAGGTTTAGTACGCAAAAAGCAGCAGAGTTTTTCGCAAATTTAGGAATTGAAGTTAATAGAACTGATGCAATCTCAGCAGAACTAGCCAAACTCTTTACAAATATGTACAGGTATATAAATTTCGCAATTGCCAATGAGTTTATGATTCTTGCTGGAAATTATAACCGTGATATTTATAAGATAGTAGATTTAGTCAATAGAAATTATAAACGAGGAGGGTTAGCCCTTCCGGGTCTTACAGGCGGCCCTTGTCTGTTTAAAGATGGGTTTTTCTTGATCGGTGATGTTCCGTTTGCGGATTTAATTGCCACCAGCTGGAAAATAAACGAATCTATACCATTATTTTTAATAAATAAGGTAAGACGACGTAGGAAATTGGAAGGGAAAAAAGCCGTAATACTTGGTCTTGCTTTTAAAGCAGAAATTGATGATATCAGGGAATCTTTGGCCTTTAAAGTTAAAAAAGCGCTTGAAAGAGAAAGGGCAAAGGTTTTCTTGCATGATCCGTATGTTTTAGGCTATCAAAACAACATAGAAAATACACTTAAAGATGCCGACTTTATCTTTTTGGCAACTAATCACGCTTTTTATCGTAAGTTAGATATCTCAAATGTTAAAAAACTAGTTTCCAAAAACTGTGTTGTCTGCGATGTGTGGAATGTTTTTAAGACTAATAAGATAATTTTTACGATTAAATCGCTCGAAAGTCATCTGTCAAAAAGACAGCAAGTTGGTCTTGGTGATATCTTCGAAGCAAAATGGCGCGATGTTTAAAGGATTGTATTCTTTTAAACTTCTGGTTAAAATAGTTTGATATTAAGATAAGAGAGTTTGTTTCTCGCGAACTTGAAATAAAAAAGTGGTGCTAGAACTGTCCGCCAAAAATTGAACATTTGGGTGGGCAAGCGCGGTACTTCCACCGCATAACTTAAGCATCCGCAACCCGAAGCACAAAAATTGCACGCCGGGTGCAAGGAAGTTTCAACTAATGATACGTCCTCTCCTGCTTCGGAGAGGATTTTTTTGTTTCTTCCCCTCCTAAAAAAGCGCCCGGTATACATTAGGAGGAATCAGTGGGACCTGAAACCAAAAACGCGCTACCGAGCGCACAGAAATTTAAAGACAAATTATTGCGCCAAGTCAGACTTGGCAGCCGAGTTAGACTGTGGCGACCTGTAGCCGCCCTAGCTGTTGCTGTTTCAGCAGCTGTAGTATATGTCGAAGATCAACCTTCGGTCAATCCCGATCATCCGAAAGCAACGCAACCTTTAGCAAGTGGATTTGTTGAGCATCATGTTGATGATTCTTTGGACCCGCCTGACAAATTGATTCACGGATCTTTCTCGATTGCAGGGCTTCAAGATAAGCAAGCCGACGAGGCCAAAATTACCAGCCTATCAGAAATTTCTCAACCATCACCGGTTGATCTTTCTTCTCCATCTGAGAATGAAGCTGATCTTAGCCGTATCACAGGCTATTATTGTGAGCAAGTACCCGGTTATCCGATTGGGGATGGAGGAGGGTATTGCGGTAACACTGCCTCTGGTGAGCCTGTTCGATCTGGGATTGCCGCTTGTGGCGACCAATGGTCTTTAAGAACGAAACTTTTCATAGAAGACTGGGGTGAAGTCGAATGTCTAGATAGGGGATACTTGGGCTATAATCAAATCGACATCTTTTTTCCAACTAATAAGGACTGGGTTGAGTCTGGCAAACCCGATTGGGCCAAGGTGACAATAATTGAGGAGTAATACATCCCACTTTGACACTCTCAGTCCCCCTAAACTACAATCAAAGTCATGAAGTTATCCATTGTCATGCCGGTTTACAATGAAGGCGAGGTCATTGGTCAAACCATTAGTCAAGTAGAATCGGTTGTTAAAGTTTTCCATGAGCTTTTAATTGTTTATGATATGGACGAGGATACTTCGGTACCGGTTGTTAAAAGACTTCAAAAAAATTATCCAAGCGTTAAATTAGTCAAAAATATTTATGGCAAAGGTGCGCTTAATGCCCTCAAAACCGGGCTTGCTAAAGCAAATGGCGAGGCGGTTTGTATAATGATGGCGGATTTGACGGATGATCCTAAGGTTTTAAACAAGATGATGGATAAATATCACGAAGGTTTTGATGTAGTTGCCGCATCACGTTACATGAAAGGTGGTCATCAAATTGGAGGTCCAGTTATTAAACAAATTTTATCCAGAATCGCCGGTATTAGCCTTCATTATTTAGTAGGGTTGCCAACGCATGATGCAACTAATTCATTCAGACTGTACACCAAAAAATTGTTAAAAAATATTAGAATCGAATCGGATGGCGGATTTGAAATGGCCATAGAGCTTACTGTCAAAGCTCATTTTGGGGGTTATAGGGTTACCGAAGTTCCGACAACCTGGAAATATATTGCCAAAGAATCTCGTTTTTATCTTAATAAATGGTTGCCAAAATACCTAAAATGGTACTTCTGGGCAATACGCAAGAAATTTACATAAAATGAATCTACAGAGTGATTCTCTTAAATCAATAAGAGATTAAGAAATCCAATAATTTCGCAGGAAAAGGGAGCTAGCGAATACTAATAGTAAAAGGGAAACAATGCTTAGAAAAATGAGCTGTTTTTTTGATAATAATAAAGACAATATAATGTAAGCTGGAAAAATTGGCAAAAGGTATCTAATAATTGATGAAAAGCTACTTCCGAAAAAAATTAGTATCACGGAAGATAACGTGTAAATAGAGTAATGCGGAGGTAATTTTTTAAAAACTAAATATAGTATTAATAGAGTATAAACTCCGAACAGAAATTCAATTATGATTACGGGATAAACGAATATATTATCATAAGACGATTGTGGACCTGATATAATCTTTAAAATTACATCTCTGAATTCATGATAAGGACTTAATATGTCTATGGATCTCCCGAATCGCGCATTAGACTGGGCGGTTATCATCAGAAACATATCCCCAAATTTTAAATATGTAAAAATTGCATATAAAATAAATCCTAGTGGAGCAATTGCAATTTCCCAGGGAATCTTCTTTTTTTTGTGATAAATTTTATAGCCTTCATATAAAAGGGTTGGAATAAGAGCTAATCCAAAAGGTCTTGTAGCGGTTGCGAAAGAAGTAATAATCGAGGCTATAAGTATGTTCTTTTTTCTTATGAACCAGAATACTAACACAGTTAAAAGTAGAAAAAGTCCTTCACTGTAGTAGGCAAAAAAATAATATGATGCAGGAAAGATGAATAAAAGAAAGGTTGACCGAATAGCAATTTTATCGTTGAATTCGATTTTTACCAAATTGAATAAAACAATAGATGCTATAAGTGTAGAAGTAATAGAGATAATAAATCCCATATAGATTGGATTAAATATTAAATTTAAAGAGAAAATTCTTACCAAAAGCGGATATAAAGGGAAATATACGGACAATATATCACCAAACGGATAACCGTTTAGAACTATGTTTAAGTAATTTTTACCATCAAAGTTCAGCCATGGAAAAATTGCTCCCCGAGGGAAAACAGGAATATTATATAACAGCTCATAACTTGTACGGTCAAATATCAGATAATGTGAGATTATGTTTATTAGCTGAAAAAATATGTATATTGCGGCAATAAGAAAAATTACTTTTTTCATTAAAATAGTTTATCATATTGAGTAATTTTGCTCTTTCATAGCTTAACGATAATAAATTGTTCTTAAGACGAACTTTCTAAATTTACACAAAAAATGTTGAATGTTTCAGACAGTGGACTCAGAAAAATATTTTGTTCTATGAATGTTAGCTTGTTATTATTGGCTTTCTATCTGTGTTATTGGAGTCTTATGTTTTATTTATTTAAGGTTGAAAAGTATTTAGATTTCTTAATGAGGGTGTTTGGTAAGCCCTTTTCAGATATAAATAACTTTTTCCTATCATATGATAATGTTAAACAATCACTTCATGATTAAAATATTGTTCAGATTATAAATAATTATGCATTTCTAAAAAGTATTTATCATAAAGAACAACTATTTATTCCAAGCGGTTTAAGTCTTTTTGAAGTGAATTTCAATATTTACATGTACAAGATGTTTTATAACGAATATATTAAAGAATAATGTCAAAACCTAATAAGCTATTAAAGCAAAATTACATTTTTATTATATTCGCAAGTATTATCATTTTGATGAATTTACTGTTGTATCGTTCTAGCCTTAATTATTATTTTTTTCAAGATGATTTCTACGAAATCAAAATTGCAAAGGCTAATAATTTTTATGAATTTATTTCTTTCTTTAAATTTCTTGAAAATCGATCAAGTTACCGCCCAATAGGATTACAAACATATTATTTTGTATCTTCATCTTTTTTTGGATTTAACCCCATCGGTTTTAGGATTATAACTTTTGGATTATTGATTAGCTCGTTTGTCCTAATTTACAAGCTGTTTAAAAAAATAGCGCACAATAAACAAGTTGGCTTCGTCACTGCATCTTTTTGGATTTTGTCATCTGTTCACTTTATGTCTATAACATGGATAGCAGCTGCTTGGAATATTATCGGAACATTCTTCTTTATCTTAACGTCTATATTGTTTGTTAATTTTTGCGAGAATAAGAATATAAAATTCTATATTCTTACGTTATTCACCTTTCTATTGACTTTATGTTCCTTTGAATTTTTTGTATCTTGGCCCGTAATTTTTGCATTCTATTATTTTTTAATAAAACGAAATAGTTTGAGGCAAACCCTAATGATTTTCTTGCCATTTATAGTATTCTCGCTTACCTATATGTTTTTAAGAAAAAGTTACGCTTCACTTCCACAAATTTTTGAATATAACATAGCATTAAATATCGAATCTCTTAAATTATTATTTTGGTATTTTCTCTGGTCATTAAATGTTCCGGAAGAATTCAAGAAGCAAGTTATTACAAATATTTTAATTTTTAATAAAACGTTTTTCCGGGAATTCTGGCCACTAGTTGTTAAAAGTTTCGTGGGCGTTTTGATGATAACTATAATCGGAATAATTCTGCCACTCACCTTGGCTCTTATAAGAAAAACAAAAATTAATTATAGAATTATATCTTTTGCAATAATATGGTTTGTTTCCGCAATATCTCCTGTTCTAATTTTACCGAATCATTATTTTTCGATGTATGCTACATTGGCAAGTATTGGTATATATTTTTTAATCGCATATCTTACTAATAATTATTGGCGGACAATCATCATTCTGTTTTTACTTATTATTTGGTTAGGCATGTCTTACACAACTATCTCATTTTATAAAGATAACTCATGGATGATTGAATCTCAAAGATTTTCTAAGGAATTTGCAAACAGAATAACAGAGAGATTTCCAACGCTTCCTCCCAACGCAATAGTTGTGTATCCACTAAATGATAAGAGACATATTCAAGCACTTTTATATGATTATGCTATAAAAGAAATTTACAATGAACCAAGTCTTACAATCTATTACAATAACGAGGAATTCTTAAATGATCTTCATGTTGATAGGTTAAAGGGAAGAAAAGTGTTTGTGTATTGAAATGAATAAGAAATTATTGGCACCGATATTAATACTATTTTTTACTATAATTCTCTCTCAAGCAATGCTACGACCTGGACTCTATGTAATTCATGATGATCAGCAAATAGCCCGTCTCTTTGTTTTTGATAAGGCTTTAAAATCCGGGCAGTTTCCTGTCAGATGGGTAGACGATTTAGGGTTCGGTTTTGGATATCCTTTGTTTAATTTTTATCCTCCATTCGTATATTTCCTTGGGGAGATTTTTCATATTTTAGGATTTGGTTTTATAAGTAGTATAAAACTTGTATTTTTCGTATCAATCTTTGCATCTGGTGTAGCTATGTATATATTTGCTAGGGAATTTTTAGGAAGAATTCCAGCACTTGCAAGTACAATTTTTTATATGGCGGTTCCATACAGAGCCTTAGATATTTATGTCAGAGGAGGTTTAGCAGAGAGTTTCTCTTTTGTGTGGTTACCTTTGATTCTTTGGTCATTCTACAAACTGGCGGTAACCAACAAAAGAATCTATCTTGTTTTATCTTCAATCTTTCTGGCACTTTTGATGATTACCCACAATCTTATTTTTCTACCCTTCATACTCATTTTGCCCTTTTACCTATTGTTTCTTTTTTTAAATTCAAAAGATAAAAAACTTATCACTTATCACTTATCACTTATCACTCTGCTTGCAGCAGGTCTTTCGGCATTTTTCTGGCTGCCAGCTTTATACGAGAAAAAATTTACAATTGTCGATGATTTGCTTTTGCTGAATTTAGCCAGTTACAAAATTCATTTTGTTTACCCCCAGCAATTATGGAATTGGACTTGGGGTTTTGGTGGATCTGCGGCCGGTCTTGCGGACGGTATTTCCTTCAAAATCGGCAAGCTCCATATTTTCATGTCGTTTACGGCTTTTATATTAGCAGTCGTTCATATTCTGAAACGTAGCAGCATCAGACGTCAAATGCCTGCCCCGTTAAAATCGCAGCATGAGCCGTCTATGAATAATAGTGAAAAGGTGAATGCTAAGATTAACGGGGTCAACTGTCAACTGTCAACTGTTTTTTTTATTCTTTTCCTCCTTTCTGCTTTTACGACTACTTTTTACTCAAAGCTAATTTGGGACTCGGTAAAACCACTTGCGTATTTGCAATTTCCCTGGAGGTTTTTAATTTTTACCGCGCTTTTTAGCTCCTTTTTAGCCGGGTCTTTTTTAGAACTTTTAAAACTACCTATTTTAAAATTTTACGGATTCTTGATATTAGTTGTTCTTTTATTAACTGTAAATTTAAAACTTTTTAAACCACAGGCATACAGACCTAATCTAACTGACAAATTGGCAACTTCTCAAGAAACAATCAGTTGGTATATTTCCTCATCTTCATTTGAATATCTTCCCAAGGGTGTGGAACTTACAAAAAGCTCGTTAGGCACAAACGTAGTTAATATAACCAAAAATGATATCCCTTCAAAAAAAATTGAGGTAATAGAAGGTTATGCTGAAATTAACGATTTAAATACGACACCTTCCAAGGTTGAATTTATGCTTGAAGCCAAAACAGATTCAAAAATTAAGGCAAACCTATTCAATTTTCCTGGCTGGAGAACAACCATTGATGGTACTAAAGTAAAAATTGATGACAACAATCGTCTTAAATTAATAACTTTTCAAGTCCCTAAGGGGATTCACAATGTTAAGCTGGAATTTAAAAATACATTCGTTAGAACATTTGGCAATTTGGTCTCTCTGTTTTCTATATTATTAATAATTTTTATTCTTAAAAAATGGCAAACAGTTACGAGCAGCTAGATATAGAATTTATTAAAAGAAAAGCAATCTCGGGGGTAGTTACTTTTACTCTGAGAACATTTTTTATACAAATATATACGTTTTTTGCTACGTTCGTCCTAACAATTCTTTTATCTCCGGAAGTATTTGGCGTTTATTTTATTGTCCTTGCGCTTATTAACATATTAGTTTATTTTTCAGACGTGGGTCTGGCAGCAGCTCTTATCCAAAAAAAAGAAGAACCAAAAAGAATTGATTTAATAACAACTTTTACGATTCAGCAATCTATTGTACTGTTTTTAGTTGCTATTGGCTTAATTTTCTCAGGTCGAATTGCGAATTTTTACAATCTTAGTGTCGACGGCTTGTTACTTCTCAGGATGTTGATTTTTTCCCTACTACTTTCTTCATTAAAGACAATTCCATCAATTTTACTTGAAAGGCACTTAAAGTTTACTAGATTCGTTATTCCTCAAATAGTGGAAAATTTTGTATTTTATACATTGGCTATAATTTTAGCTCTTAATGGCTTCGGCATTTCAAGTATTACTTGGTCAATATTTGCAAGGGGTTTAATTGGACTTATTTTAATTTATATTTTATCTCCATTCAAACCTGACATTGGTTTCAATATTAAAAGTGCAAAAAGGCTTGTTTCATTTGGTATACCCTTCCAACTCAATAGTATCATTGCTCTTATTAAAGATGATCTTTTAATTGTAGTTATTGGGAAGATATTACCTATAATCCAAATAGGATATATAGGTTGGTCTCAAAGGTTCGCATTCTTACCACTTAGATTTATTATGGATAATGTAATTAAAGTAACCTTTCCGGCTTATTCCAGACTTCAAAACGATTTAAATTATATGAAAAGTGCAATAGAAAAATCATTATTTTTTGTGACATTTATCATTTATCCACTTATATCTGGTTTGGTAGTAATCGCTCCAATGGTAATTAAGATTGTACCAAATTATTCTAAATGGGAACCGGCTTTACCCTTACTTTATTTCTTTGCAATTAATGCTATTTTTGCAGCAGTCAATACCACTCTAACGAATACTTTATTTGCTTTGGGTAAACCTTCTATAATTTTGAAATTGATGATGTTATGGACAATACTTACTTGGGTTTTAACATTTTTCTTTATTAAATTATTTGGTTTTGCCGGTGTCGCGATTGCCTCGGCAATGGTTTCCATTTCAACTTCAATAATAATTTATTTTGTTAATAAGGAAATAAAAATTTCAATAACGAGAAATATTTATGGCCCTATTGTTGCTTCTGGAGTGATGTTTTTTAGTCTTAAAATAATAGAGCAGAATCTTCCTGTTAATATTTTCAGTCTTATTTTTATAATAATGATTGGGATGATAATCTATATTATTTTATCATTTTTGATTCTTAGAGAGAAGTTAACGGAGAGTTTGAAAATCGTGTTATCAGTAATTTTCCCCATGAAATAATTATTTAATAGTTTATTTATATAACTTTATATATTTTAAAATCTCCATAGATTTACCGAATTTTAATATATTTGCCAAAATGAAAGCAGATATATCGAGAAGTAAAGCAAATAGCATACTTATGAATTAAAATTGACATTAAAGACTCGTGAAATATGTGCTACTACTCAATTTGAAAAAAAATGATAATTTTTTACTAGTACTCCATCTGATGTCAAATTAACCAAAAATATAACTCTGAATAGATTACAACACTATCCCAAAAATTGTTCCCCAAGACTAAATTTTCAAAAAAGTAAGGCTTAGATGATAAATAACGAGATTACCTGGGATATAAAATGCTAGCGTAGAAGCAATATAAAAAAACGAAAAATTCGATTAGTCACGAAGGGATTTAATCAGAACTATTCAATTATTATCTTTTCAATCACGTCTCCAACTTGTATTTTATCTATAACATCAATATTTTCTACAATTTGACCAAATATTGTGTAATTTTTGGGTAAATTTGGAGCGTCAGCTAGCATAATAAAAAATTGGCTACCATTAGTATTTGAACCAGCATTAGCCATAGCAACGACTCCCCGTTTATAGTCGTCTTTCACAATTTCATCAGGGAATGAATAACCCGGTCCTCCGGTGCCATTACCCTTTGGATCGCCGCCTTGAATGACGAAATTTTCTTCCTTTCTATGGAAAGTTAAGCCGTCATAAAATTTTTTATTAGTAAGGTATATAAAATTAGATGAAGCAATTGGGGCATTAGCAGAAAGCTCTATAATAATTTTGCCTTTTACAGTTGTAATAATTACTTTTTTATTTTGAATTTCATCAATAGTTAAGACTGGAAACGGAAAAATAGCTGCTGATTTTGTAGATTCACCAGAAATATTTGTATTTTGCTTCGGTGATTCAACAGGACTTTGTTGAGGGGGTATTAGAGTATCTTGAGCGGATTTTCCCTTTGATGAAAATATAAAGAGCACGATAATTACTATTATAAGACCTGTTCCTGCAAAAGCTATATTTTTCATTATCGCAAAGTAGTGTAAGAGACATCATTGACAATGTCAATGCCTATTGTAATTGATATAATCTTACCTGTGAAATTAAAATAACTTAATGTATTAAATTGGCCACGACGTTTAATATTTAATTATTACAGCAAATTCTCGAGATATGAAAATAGAATACTGATGTATAAAGTAGTAATCGTACTTTTGAATTTTAAAGGACTCAAAAATACCATATCGTGTATAGAATCATTGCGAAGAATAAAAAAAGGCAATTTTGAATTCGAAATTATTGTTGTGGATAATGGCTCAGATGATGGTTCGAAAGAAGCACTTTCAAAATTGCATGATATACAATTAATCGCACTCGAAAAGAATTTAGGGTATAGCGGAGGGAACAATGTTGGGATTAAAGAAGCATTAAAAAGAGGTTCAGAGTATGTATTGATTCTAAATAATGACACCATAGTTGAGCAGAATTTTCTAACAAGAATGGTAAACTGCGTAAAAAATGGTGATATCATTTCTCCAAAAATTTATTTCTCACCTGGTTTTGAATTTCATAAATCTCGATACGACAACAATGATCGCGGTAGAGTAGTCTGGTATGCGGGAGGCAAGATTGATTGGGAAAATATAATTGGTATTCATATGGGAGTGGACGAAGTGGATA
>Ga0155809_150_pt5 | contig 10574 bp, 11 predicted proteins | sample RifCSPlowO2_01_FD_107463 | JGI IMG/M metagenome (GOLD analysis project Ga0155809, IMG submission 107463) | Candidatus Curtissbacteria bacterium RIFCSPLOWO2_01_FULL_37_9
AGCGATTGATGATGCCGGTTTGGTTAAACTTTCACACGATATTCGTAACAGGCTTGAGAAGGAATTAACTTATCCCGGACAGATTACAATTACGGTTATTCGGGAAACCCGGGCTGTTGACGTTGCGAAATAAGTTGACTGTGTTTAATTTGTCAATTATAATTGCACCCTGCAGATGAAATTATCTGATTAGATTATTCTAATGACTAAAAACGATTTAGTAGATAAAGTAGCAAAAAAAGTAGGTCTTACCAAGAAAGCGGCATTTGAGTCGGTTAATGCGGTATTTGGCAATATACGCGATGCGCTATCCAAAGGGGATAAAGTTGTTGTTTCCGGATTCGGCACGTTTAAAGTCCGGTCCAGAACTACCAGAACCGGCAGAAATCCCCAAACCGGATCCTCAATAAAAATCGCAGGCCATAAATTGCCTGGATTCACAGCAGGGAAAACCCTCAGGCGTTTAATTAAATAATTTTTAATATAATAATAAGGATCCCTAAGCAGCTCTAAGAGATTGTTTAAGTTGTGAAAGTTTTCGTCTAGGCACTCCGGCATTTCTAGCGGCGGTTACTTGGTCTTTTTCTACAGTTAGCCGGATTACGTTATCGGGCGCAAGGTCTGCTAGTTCAGTTTGGTTTTGTATATGACTTGGTGACGTCAAAGCATCAGTCGTTGTTCCCGCTACTGGAATGACAGGTAATTGTTCTCCTTCAATAACTATTTCCGGATCAGGAATACCATGAATCTGGCGGAGCTGTGCTTTAAGATCGGCTATTCTTGCCTCGTCAGAACTTGGGGGAACTGTTGTTTGACCCTCAAGTAATCTTTCTCCGTTTGTCTTGTTTTCAGCCATAAAAAAAGACCTTTCAGGTGTCTAGAATATACTTCTTTTATGAGTAAAAGTCAATTTAATCCAGTCCAAGTTTAATTGTGGCAATTGCAGCCGCTGATTGCAAAAATGTCGAAAACCTATTAAAGGTGTTATCAAATTCTCCAAGATCTAAATCCCCACTTGCATCATTGTCAATATATTTAGGATATGTAAGCGATGCAATTAATGCTTGTCTTGCAATATCAACAATCAAGTTCGGGCTAGCGAAGCCATTTGCTTCGCTAAGGCATTCAAGAGCTCCTCTTACGTGAGGATAGCTCCGTTTAAGACTTGCTAGTTCTGCCAATATCAAAGCTTCTTCGGTCGCTAAATCTAAACTTGCTTTAACCTTATCGCCATTTGTTCTCCAGTTTTGCGGACACCGGGTTTCATCAAGACTATTAATCACTACAAGATAGTTTTCTTCCAGCCTTCTAATACGCGCTTCCTTATTCATAGCCAGATAGTCTATACAAATACTATAAATAAATCAAATCAGTACGCTTCCAATTTAGTCATGATAAGATATTCTTAATGGAAAAACGCGACGGCCTGCCTGCCGGCAGGCAGGGGTTTTTTAAGCATCAGCTGAAAAGTTTTAATTTTGCGATTGAGGGAATAATATTTAGTTTTAAATCCGGTTTACATTTTAAATTTCATATATTGGCTTTGATAATGGTAATTATTTTTGGATTATATTTTTCAATTAGCCAATTTGAATGGCTTGTTATTATTTTGATTTCTTCTGCCGTGATTTCTGCGGAAGCGATGAATACGGCTTTAGAACAAACCTGTAATGTGCTGCATCCGGAAGATCACCCTGTAGTCAGATTGGCTAAACATTGTGCAGCCGGTGGAGTATTGATACTTTCTGTGGCTGCAATATTAATAGGTCTGATTATTTTTATTCCTAAAATCTTTGGTTAACTAATCCCTTGTGCTAAAATTTCATACTGATGCAGGACAGTTTTTTTATTAAGACATTTGGTTGCCAGCAAAATTTTGCCGATTCTCAACGAATCGCAAGTTACTATTTGGGTCGGGGATATAAAGCGGCACAATCAATCAAAGTAGCTTCGGAAATAGTTATTAATACCTGCATGGTAAAACAATCCGCAGAGGATAGAGTTACGGGACTAGTTAAAAATATTGTTAAACAATCAGCTCTCCGAGCCAGAGGCTCTCTCTCCGAGTCTCGAGACTCTCTGAGTCGGCGACTGAGCCGGCGGCCAAAAATTGTAATAACCGGATGTATGGTTGGCATGGCTGTCCGCGATGAGTCTGGCAAATACTTAAGGGCTCTTCGCAAAAGAATGCCTGAAGTCGATGAGTTTTTGCCCCTTGAGGAAGTTGGTTTTGATTATCCTGCCCTAAGGAATGATGTAATCCATGCTTGGGTGCCTATTTCAAACGGATGCAATAATTTTTGCACATTTTGCGTTGTCCCCTTTACCAGAGGACGTGAGATTTCCAGGCCTTTTGCCAAAGTAGTTGAGGAAATAAGTGAATTAGCAAAAGCGGGATGTAAAGAGATTACTCTTCTTGGTCAAAACGTAAACTCTTACGGTGCTGATTTTGTCAAAAATTCAAAGCAGGGATATAAATTACCAAGTGGCCGGATGGTTTTGCCAGTCATGGTTAAACATCTAGGGAGATACAGGATACCCACACTTTTTCCTTATCTACTCGAGGAAGTCTGCAAAATTGAAGAGATCGAGGTTGTTAAATTCATTTCCTCAAATCCCTGGGATTTTTCCGAAGAGTTAATTGATGTAATTGCCAAAAATCCAAAAATTGACAGAAATCTTCACTTAGCAGTTCAGTCGGGTGACAACGAAATTCTTAAAAAAATGAACCGTTGGTACACTAATGATGAATATTTAGATTTGATAAATCGGATTAGATCAAAAATTCCGCAAGCCGAAATATCTACAGATATTATTGTGGGTTTTCCCGGAGAAACACAAACTCAGTTTAAAAATACAGTAAGTCTTGCTAATGAGATAAATTTTGCTTATGCGTATGTTTCAAAATATTCTGCCCGTCCTAATACGGCCGCAACCAAAGGATTAGAGGATAATGTGCCTTATGTGGAAAAAGAACGGCGATTCAAAATACTTGACGAACTTATAAATCATAAGGGTAAACCGAGATCTGCTGTCCACTAATCCCATTTTTCAAATTCCTCTGTCTTATTATTTTTCCGGGACGTTTTAAAACCAATTACCGAATCGATAATATAAAGAGGTCTTCTTTTTACTTCCTCGTAAACTCGTCCTAAGTATTCGCCGATGATGCCAACAGAAATTAGCTGTATGCTTCCCAAGAAAAGTATGATTACGGTAGTGGAAGCCCAGCCTGGAACAGTTTGGCCAATAATAGTTCTGTATAGAGAATAAATTATCAATAAAAGCAAAATTGCCACAGTAACAATTCCCATTATAGAAACTATTCTTAGCGGCATAAGGGAAAAAGACAAAATACCATCAAGCGCGAATTTTATCATTGAAAATAGCGGGTATTTTGTTTTTCCCGAAAATCTTTTATCTCTGGTAAATTCTATACCGACTTGAGAAAATCCAACCCAGCTTATTAGTCCTCTCATGAATCTTTGGTATTCTCTTGTTCTTTTTAAAACTAAAATAACTTTTTTGGAAATTAATCTGAAATCACCTGTGTCAAGCGGGATTTTCGTTCCGGACAGAATTTTCATGAGTCTATAAAAAATTGAAGCTGTAAGTTTTTTTAAAATACTCTCGCCTTCCCGTGCTTTTCGTACTGCATACACTACGTCAAAACCTTCCTGCCATTTTTGAATCATTTTAGGAATCACTTCCGGAGGGTCCTGCAAATCCGCATCTATTATTATCGCGGCATCCCCCATGCAGTAATCGATGCCGCAGCTTATTGCTATTTGATGGCCGAAATTTCTGGACAAATTTATAAGTTTTACATTTTCATTTTTTTTCATCATATTTTCAATAACATCTTTAGACTGATCTGATGAGCCGTCATTTATAAAGATAATTTCATAATAATACCCTTTTAGATTATCTTTAATTTTGTTATATAAAACAGGAATATTTTGTTCCTCGTTTAAAACAGGAACAATTATGGAAATTAATTTATTTTCTAATTTATTCTTCTCCATTTATAAATTTTAGAAAGACTAAAAAAGTATACCATTACCGCCAGCTGTTAAACCAAAAGTAATTGTTATTAAATGTTGAAGAAACGGGTATAGCCGCTATATGGGGATAAAAAAATATAAATGCAGTAATTACCAAGAATAGATAACATAAAACTAAAATCTTTCCTATTCTATTTTTCCAGATTTTTTCTAATGAAAAAGCCAAAATTATTGCCAAAAATGGTATTGAAGGCAGGTAATGGTAAATAAACATTATTCTTGGTGATAATGCCCATGGCAGCCAAAATGCAAAAAATCCAGTTAAGACTAAACCCAGATTAAATCGTGGTTTTTTAATAAAATTATAAACCCCAAATCCGATGCCAAATATACCTGCCCAAAAAATTGCCGGATTGCCAATAGCATAAATCTGCGCGATTTTATCACCAAAGTTTCCTACGTAATAATAAACAGGTCGCAGATCTAAAGGCCATGTATACCACAATGACTGATAAGGATGGGTAGCGGATAACCTGGTGTGATACCAATACATTTGTTGGTTGACATTCCAAACTATGGCCAATTTGTCGCAAAAATTTCGGGAAAATATAGGTTGACATAATGTCTGCTCGATTTGTACAACTATACTTTTCGTGTCTATATGATTTGGAATAGTTGGATCATTTAGAAAGAAAAAAGGAGAATAAGATAGTATATATATAATTAATGGTAAACCGATCAAAAAGATTGGGATTACAAAAAACTTTTTTTTTATGAATAATTTTCGTTCTTCCTGTGTTTTTTGTAAGTATTCATTGATAAAGAAAAAAGCAAAGATAAATATAAAGTAAATAGCCGTCCACTTTGAAGCAAGCGAAAGTCCCCAAAAAAGTCCTGTTAAAGCATATTTTCTAGATAGTAGAAACCATAAAGCTATAAGCATAAACAACATAAAATAAACATCGTTCATTCCGATTCTTGACTGGACAAAAAGTAAATTTTCAAAAATCAATAAAAGAGAAGCCACAAGTGCTATGAATTGACTATGAAAGAGTTTTCTGGTCAAAAGATATACTAAAAATATAATTCCTACTCCAGCCAGTGCGCCAAAAAACCTCCAGCCAAAAGGATTAATTCCAAAAATAATCATTCCGCCAGCCATAAAAAGCTTAGCCAAAGGGGGATGAGTCCATTCATAGGCAAAGCCGGCAGGCGGCGTATTCCAAAATTCCCAGGCGGCAGGATTTCCCAAAAGCATTTCTTTGGCAGTAAACGCATGATAAACCTCGTCAAAATGATAAGTATCGGGAATGCCAAGGCGCCAGAATCGAGTAAAAATGGCAAGAAAAAGAATTAAGGCAATAGGCAATAATTTAAGCAGTTTTTGAATCATCAAAGTGAAATCTCTCCTTCAATAATATGACAAGTAAGATGACAAATACAGAGATGTTAATTGTGCAAATGATATTGATCATGCCTTCATTAAAAACATAGCGAAAGTTATCAGTGATCCAGACAAAACTGAAATACAAATTCGCTACGTAGGTAATAGATAATATACCAACAAAAATCCAAAGATCCTTTTTAAATATCGCTGCAAGCATTAGAAAGATTAAAGGTGTTAATAGTAATCTTTCATGAACCCTCGTCAAAAAAATAAAACTGCCTAAAAATATCAAAGCTAAAGAAAAATTAAGAATAAATAGTTTTTCTCCTATTGTGCCGGTTTTATACTTCTTCCAAAAATTCCATAAAATTAAACCGGAAATGACAGAAAAAATTGCCATCCCCCAGTACTGCAATGGTATACCCAGCCAAATTTGGGAATCCGGTCTCCACCATCTTTGCCCGATTGCCCAGAAATTGAAAGCATTAACGCTTGTGTACTGGTATTGATTTAGACTTACCGAATAACGCTCAAAAATAAATTGTAAAATGTTTAATTTATTAGAAAATGAAATAAAGGCTCCCACAAACAAAAGTAAAGAAACGAATACGCCTTTGATAAATTCAAAAATACGCCATTTATCTTTGATCACTATGAGAAGGACGAATGGCAAAAGAAAAACTCCCTGAGGTTTGATAAGTAGAGAAATCGCCAGAATTACGCCTGACAACAATATTCTTTTCCGAATTAATAAGATAAAAGTTAGAATATAAAATAAGGTGTTTAAAACATCGATTTGGCCCCAAAGAGAAGAATTGGCAAAAATGGCGGGGTTAAATGCAAATATTGCGGCTATTACTAAAGCAATTTTTTGATCAAAGAATTTCTTGCTGATTTTATAAGCTACAAAAACAAGTGTTAAATCGGCTAATATCGCAGGCAACTTATAGATAATTTCCAAAGGAATTGTCAGGCCAATTCCATAAAAGAAGTTTTTAATATGGCCCAAGAACCACAATACGTATAGATAGCCCGGCAGATAATCCGACCAAGCATCATAAAAATTTTTAAAAGGTATCTCTACTAATCTGTTACTCCACCCAATCCAATCTGCCATATCAATCGGTAAACTGCCATAAGGACTGAGGACTAATCTTAAGAGAAGTGCGCTGAAAATTAACAAAATAGTGGTCATATAAACTGGTTTAAATCTATAATTAATTATATGTTAAAAGCTTGGAAACTTTTGTATTCAAAAGGTTGTCATAGTGATTTTCTAGCAGTAATAATTATTTTTTTGCTTGCCGTCTTATTCTTCTTTAGGAGTATTTTACAAAATCAAATAATTTGGGGTTTTGACACACCTAAAATAGTATTTCCGTTTATATTTTTATTAGATGAATCATTTAAATTTTTTCATTTGCCTTTATGGACACCAGATATTTATTTTGGTTTTCCAATAGGCGCTGATGGACAAATACCGTGGTTTTATCCATTTAGTATTTTACATGTTTTCTTATCACTTTATCTGGCGGTTTCAATCCTTTCTTTTCTTCATGTTTTTTTAGCAGGAATATTTACTTACATTTTCGCAAGAACAATTAATTTAGGAAGGCTCGCTTCAATGTTTGCTGGTATTGCTTTTATGTTCAACGGTTTTATTGTCGCTCATATGCAGTATTTTAGTCATATTTATGCTTATGCTTATTTGCCATTAATCCTTCTGTTTATAGAACTGGCTATTTCGAAAAAAGATAATTTCTACTTTATATTAGCTGGTGGATCATTCGGTTTACAACTTCTTACAGGTCATCCCAATATACCAGTAATGACGATAATATATGTGGGTCTATATATACTTTTAAGGTCCATATCCAAGTTACCCCGGCTTTTTATAGGTATATTAACTACAATAGGTGTAGCTCTTCTTGTTGCACTGCCGTATCTTTTATACACATTGAGATTAATTCCTCTATCCATTAGAGGACAAGGAGTTGAGTTTCTAGATGCAACAAATGCGTCATTCTCCTTATATGATTTCATAACTTTTATCTTCCCAAATTTCTTTTTTGATAAGATAAATAATACTTGGCTTTTTACTAACAATTGGCACTTTTGGGGTTACTGGGGACAAATTGAAACCACGGGGTATGTTGGGGTTATCACCGTTTTCCTCACACCTTTTGCACTACTTAAAATAACACGCAAAAAAGCAACGCCATTTTTTATACTTTTAGTCATCAGTTTATTATTAGCTCTCGGCAAAAATACACCTGTCTATAAGTTATTATTAAATATCCCTATCTTTGACGGGCTGAGAGCTCCTGGCAGATTTCTTTTTCTGACTGATTTTTCTCTAGCAATTTTAGCAGGCTTTGGAATCACTTCTTTGTTCCAAATAAAGAATGCAAAAATAATGAAAATTAATGTAGTCATTATTTCAGTCAGCCTTTTAATTTTTGCTTTTGTAATAACAGGTTATTACTTCGCTAGGTTTTATCCTGAACAAATTTATAATTTTATCCTACAAAATTATTCAAAATTAGGTTATGTGGAAAATTTGGACAATCCTGCTTCTTTAAAGCACATGGTTTTAAGTTCATTTCAAGACCAAACAAAGACAGGACTAGCTCTCATTGCTATATCAACATTTGTCATCCTGATAATTTGGAATGGGTTTAAAAACTACCTCATTAAATTTGTAGTCATTATACTCATCATCATTGACCTGTTTGTTTTTACAAATAAAGTAAATATTTGGAAAAACATTAATGAATTAATTAATACGGAAGACCCAACTATTAATAAGCTAAAAAATGAATTGACTTACGAGACTGGTAGAATTTATACATTTAGTAATTATTGGAGCAATTTAATGCCGAATCAAATAATGCCCCTGCATATTCCTGAAGCTAATGGATTTGCATCACTTCCGTTAAGACGATTCGAAAACTGGCAAAAAGCTGCTGAAGCCCAATGGAAAGAGGGTCGTTCAGATTTATTCAAACAAGGCTCAATAAAATATGTCTTTGATTCTAGAGGATTACTGGAAGTAAAGGATTATTTACCCAGGGCTTATGTTACGAATATGATCTTAGATGTTAAACAAGGAGAAGAGTCTTTAGCTTTAACAACTTCATCCGCAGTTCAATTAGGTGCAATTGTTTTAGAATCAAACAGTTTTCAGTCAAAAGATCAGAAATTTTTTTCACAACCTCAGGTTATTCCTGCAAAAATTAATATTTATCGACAAAACTATGTAAAGATAACTTCTAACACTCCATTTGATGGAGTTTTGGTTTTAACAGATACGAACTTTCCAGGTTGGGAAGCTTATATTAATGGACAAAAAACTCCTATTTATTCGGCAAATTACCTTTTTAGAGGAGTGAAATTGTCTCACGGAACAAACATGGTAGAGTTTAAATATAAGCCTAAATTTCTAAATACAGCAATATTTATTTCACTTGGAACTTTTATAACTGTACTGCTCATAACCTTGAAAAAATTAATTAAGCTACCTATTTTTAATAAAACCAACCGGCTAGTTTCCACCATAAAACCCCCCAAATTTGGACACTAATGCTAAACAAAATTAAGCCCTTTTTTAACAGATTTAATTTTCCACCCATTCCTCTTGCAGTTAAATAAACCAAGAATGGAGTAAAAACAACCGAATGTTTCCAGCCAAACTCAGTCCATCCTGGCAAGAAGTAGATCAGAGAAGGTATAGCCATAAGAATGACTGAAAACCAAGCACCAATCGTTGCAGCGTCTAATTGTCTTTTCCTAAGGGTGTTGAGTGCAAATAAAAATACAGGAGTCGTAAATATAATGCTCATTCCGATCCAGGGCGGTCTAAGATAAGGAAAATTGGCAAGAATTTCAGGCCCTTTTAGAAAGTATGTATAAAAATTATTGGGAAGATAATTCCAGGAGAACAGGCCGTAAGGGATATAAGAGCTTGGATCATTGGTCACAAAATTTTCGTATCCGGTTTTAAAAATATTCCCAAAACGGGCAAAATTGTAATATGAGACTAAAATAAATGGTAATGAAAACCCCAAAAATAAAATAATCGATTTCATAAGATATGCTTTCGGGAGGTTTATTAAAATCAGTGCAAAAATTAAGACAAAAACAGTTTCAACTCTTGTAGCATAAGCAGCCCCGATAAACAGGCCAACCAAATACGGCCGCTTTTTTCCTAAAAGTTCATTAATTGATAATAAAATTAAAAAAGAAGCGACGATATATGTATACCACCAAGTTTGATCATGAGCTGCAGAGAAAAATTGTAAAGTTCCGAAAGCATAAAATGAAGTGAGCCAAAGTTTAAATTTTTCATTGAATTCCATCTTCGATAAGATCCTCCAGAAAATAACAACCCCTGAAGTCGCGATTATCAAGTTCATAAAACCTTCAGGAGCCTGTAAGCCAAAAATTGCTACTAGTGGCAATAATAAAATAGCTGGCATCGGCCCATAAATGCCATAAATTTTCCCATCTACAACAGCAACATCATTGTGCCAACTTGGAGAATTCTGGATTTCAAAGGTACCATGCAAAAATGCATTTGCAATATAAACATGGTGGTTATATATTGATGGTTTTTGATTAGAGAAAATAAAATAAACAATAAATGTTATAAGAAATACAAAAATCTCTGCCTTATGCTTTCTGAAAAACGTCATTAATTATTAGTATACTTCACCTATGTTAACTTCCAGAAGAGCTTTAGTAATTTTCGGTCCGACTGCAAGCGGTAAAACTGCACTTGCCATAAGGCTTGCCAAAAGGTTCAACGGTGAGATTATTTCTGCCGATTCACGGCAGGTATACAAAGGTCTTGACATCGGAACCGGTAAAGTAAGCTTCGAATCAAAAGTAGAGAAGCACAGGAAATATTGGATCGTCGATGGAGTAAAAATCCACGGGTTCGATTTAATTGATCCGGGTATTTCTTTTACCGTCGCAGATTTCCTAAAATTTACTTACACCTCAATTATTCAAATCATTAAAGTGAATAAGTTGCCGATTGTTGTGGGTGGAACTGGTTTTTATATTAAAGCTTTGATTGATGGAATCGGGTCAATCGGAATCCCGCAAAATCCAATGCTTCGTCAAGAACTTGAAGGTTTGGCAGCCCAACAGCTTTACCAAAAACTACTAAAGATTGATCC
>Ga0155809_109_pt1 | contig 10532 bp, 9 predicted proteins | sample RifCSPlowO2_01_FD_107463 | JGI IMG/M metagenome (GOLD analysis project Ga0155809, IMG submission 107463) | Candidatus Curtissbacteria bacterium RIFCSPLOWO2_01_FULL_37_9
TACTCTACCTATACCGACGACAGCAACTGGCGGTTTTAAAGTTTTCCTTGGTCTTTCTTCGCCTTTAACCAAATTATTACCTCCTTTAGTCCGTTTTCGAATTTCACTCTTGGATGCCAGTTTATCATTTTTTTGATTTTTTGCACATTCGGAACCCTTTTTTTAATATCGAATTCAAAACCAGGTACATATTTCAATTTAAATGGCTTATTAATATTCATTGCGGCCCAAATTTTTTGAGCCAAGTCGATCATTTTTATCTCATGCTCGGATCCTATGTTAAAATCCTGATTTTTTCCGTTTGGATGTAAAGCCACGGCAATTACGCCGCTTGCTACATCAGAAACATGAGTAAAACATCTTGTCTGCTGACCATCTCCCAGAAGTTCTAATGGATACTGGTTATTTAATATTTTCTTAATAAGATCGGGTATAACATGAGCATAACCAACTTCCCTTTCCGGAAATTCATTTATTCCGTATGCGTTAAATGGCCTGCAAATTGCAAAAGGCAGCTTATATTCATCCCAGAAAGCTTGACAATACCATTCACCTGTTAATTTTGAAAAACCGTATGAAGAAACTGGAGGAGGTATTCTTTTTAAATCACTTTCTTTTGAAGGAAAAAGACTAGTTGATTCGAAAACCATTGAAGAAGAAATGTAGATCATTCTTTTAATTTTCGCTTCGATAGCTGCTTCAAAAGTACTGCTATAAATTTTGTTATTTTCGGAAAGAATTGTTGCCGGATATTTATGAAAATAACCGATCCCACCGATTTTGGCTGCTGCATTTATACAAATATCTATATAGTTAAAAACTTCTTTAGTCGGGGTTTTTTCTGTTAAATCAACTTTGATAAACTCGGCTCTGGGATCAAGACTAGCTTCTTTTTTGGATAAGTTATCAGCAACTCTAACATTATATCCTGTATCAAGAAGCTGCCTGACAATTTCAGAACCGATAAAGCCAGCACCACCGGTAACTAAAAATCTCGTTTTCGCCATAATAAATAAAAATAAATACAAGTCCCAATCAGTGTAGAAATTGAAATTATCTCACTTGCCAAATGGACTGGTGACCTCGCGTAATTGATTATAACTTCGTGTATACCTTGGGGCAACTGAAAAGTTATAAGGCCAAAGTTATTTTGGAAGCTGATTGGTACTTTTTGGCCGTCTGCTTTCACTTGCCAGCCAGGAAAATAAATAGTGTTTACTCTTATACTTGTATTATCTTCAACATTAATTCTTGCTTTATAGTACGTGTGAAGTATTTTTGTCTCCTCAATTTGCGCTATACCAGAAATAATTTCAATTTTTTTATAAGTCCTGTCAAAAGGCTTTTCCTTAACCCAAAGAGGTAAATATTCATCTCTTACCGTTGTAGTATCTTCATTGGTCGAGTAGAAATCGTCACTTCTATCAACAAAAGCTACAGGTTTGGTATAGATAATTGTCGAGGTGATACTAGCTAAAATAACTAGTATCGCCAGTATTATTTTTTTCTTACTTAATGTATTTATGACATGAGCTATTAAGAAAGCTGATATAAAAACTACAAGAGATAATAATCTCCATGGGAATTGAATAGTGTCAACAAACGGCAAATTATTCCAAATTGGCAGGGAAAAATTCGTCATTGAGAAAAAAACGAGAATAAAAATAATAAGAAATATATCTATAAGTAAATTTTTAGTCTTTTGTGTTTTGCGCAGGTAAACAGCTGATAGGAAAATCGCAAGTGCAACTATGCCAAATTGAACGGAAAGACCAATTTCTCCATTTGGATTGGGGCCATATCCCCAAGAAGGAGCTATTAATTTTAATGGGCTAACTAAATGATCGGCGATTCTTGAAATATCAATTTGTGAAAGACGTACATACTTTATATCGTATAATGCGGGGAGCCAGAAAAAAGTAGAGATTAAAATCCCCAAGATAAAAGTACCAATAATCTTGATCCTTCCTTCTTTAATTAAGACAAGAGAGATGAAAAGAAAAAGGGGTAAAAATAAAATTGCAATAACATTATGGGAAAGAATTAAGCCAGAAGCAGAAATGGAAAGAAGCGGTAAATAGAGCATATTGCCCTTGGTGATCTTAAAGATACAGCCAGCTACTAAAGGAAGTATGGCAAATGCCAGATTTTCGCCCAGTGACCCTCTAACATATAAATCGACAAATCGGTAAGGAATAAAAAGATAGACAATTGCGCCGGCAAGACTTGCATACTTTTCAAAAAACTGAGAGAGAGCCCAATACATTGCAACCACTGATAACACTGTAGAAAGGACAAAGATTATCTTTATACTATCGACAAAACCGAAACCTAAAGCTTTGGGAATTTCTGCAAGGTAAAATGGCAGAGGATATAAAAAATTCAATACGGGATAACCATAGCTGTTATTAAGCCGATCAACAAATCTAACGGGAAATTGACCAGATTTTAAAGTCTGATGAAAGGCAGAAAATCTAATTACCATCCATTCACCGTCATGACTTTCAAAGTTTCCTTTTTTGAAAAACGGCCATATAGCAATTAACGAAATCAGAATAATTATGCAGTAATCCTTTTTCATTTAAAATAATTATGTTACTTAAATATCGGGATAATTTAAGTCTTCAGGGTTAATTAATGGTGGGTTTTTACATCTTTCCGGAGTTGTTTGATAATAAAAATAAGATGTTGCGTTGGAAGGATACATGAATTTACCATCTATTAAGGAAAAATTACCTTTAATCGAGTCAAGACTTTCTATATAAAGCGCGTTTGTATCATCGCATATTTTATTCCAATCAATTGGGTCCGGAAAATGAAACCGCCCAAATTTGTATACATACTGTAATTTATAACTCCTTTCATATTCCTGTCTTTCCTCTAAATATTTTGCCGGATCGTATTTAAGACCAGATAAAATGTAAATGTAACCCATGTTCCTACCAGAATTCCAGTAAATATTTTTGTCTGGATTTTGCTTGATAAAATTTACTATTTCGAAATAACTATCTCCCCAATAAATAAGAGAGTTATATGGCATATGTCTGAAATATGCATCAATAAATAACGCATTATAGAATAGGATAGGTACAGCAAAGATTAATAGAAAAAGAGCTCTTAGATAAATTGTTTTTTGGAAAATAAATTGGACGATAGTCTTGTAAGCAATTGCTTCAAAAATTATTATTGGTACTACCATCTGCAATAGCCTGGTACTAGAAATATCCTTTGTAAATACTGAAGCCATAGGCCCAATCACAAACCACCCTATTAATAATATCCCGTTCTTATTTCTTTGCCATAAAGCAATAACAGCTCCAATTAATATTAATACTGGCTCGTAGATCAATAATAAACCGGATCTTTCAACATTTAAACCAAGGCCTCGCCCTTTTACAAACCAAAGATCTAATGAAAAAGCATCTAAATAATTTTTAAGGAGTTTGTGTAAATACGCTAAACGGGGATAATGTAAGTATTTCGCTATTAGATTATACTGTTTTCCTTGAGCTAAAATCTCTCCTACGGGTTGATCCGACCATTCAAATCTAATTCCTGTGTCATTCTCGTAAAAGAAAGCACCATGAGGAATACGCTTTTGATTTGGAGTCCAGAAAACCACCAATGAGGTAAACAATATAAATGTCGCTAAACTTAGAGACAAAAGTATTTTTTTATCTTTTGTTATATTTTTCCAAAAACAAATTAGCATAAGGATGATAAATGGTGGAAGAAAAAAGAAATATCCTGGATAGCTATACGTTGTTAAACCCAGAAATACTCCACCTAATAACTTATAGAGTTTTTTCTTTTTGTAAAGTAAGAAATATGTTCCCATTAAAAGCATTAAAAGACCATAGAAGCTTTGTGCATAACCAGTGCGTGACATAAAAAAATGATAAGAGGAAACTGAAGCAACAACGGCTGAGGTAAGAGCAATAGTTTTATCGAGAAAAAATTTTAGAGTAATTTTATAAATTAGAATAATTGTTAATAGACTTACAAAAATTACGCTGAATCTGGAGGCAAAAACCGTAGGACCGAATAAAAAAGCAAAAGGTATCTTTAAATAATATTGGACAGGATACTCCCAAACTCCAAAACTTTCAAAAGCTATAGGCAAAAATTTGCCATGTTGATCTCTGCCAGTTTTTAATAAAGAATATGCATCATAGATAAAACCAACCTCATCTCTTTGAGCTGGAGGAGGAACAGAAGTAATATGATATATTCTAATCAAAAAAGCTACAATAATTATTAACAGGAGAAGTATTTTATGTTTATTGCTGTATATATATTTCTTCATAAACATCATCCACTATTTTTTGTACATCCTAAGCACTTACAAAGTATACTCTATTAAAAAAGCCATATCGCAATTGTCGATATACTAATTAGCAGAATAAATAATATGTATCTTTTTTGGATAAAGTTCATAAAGATCTTAACTGGACAAGTTTAAACGCGATCTTGCCGTTGGGGTATAAAACCTTATCGATAACATGGGTTACAAGCGTTTTACCATCTTGAGTTGTTAACCATAAGTTGGGTATATCATCTTCAAAACTTACGTAAAGGTTATTTGGAGATTTTTCAACGTCTTCCCATTTAAAAGGTTTGACAAATTGGTATTTCGCAAAACTTTTAACATCTAAAAATCCGAATTCGTTAGGTTTATCAGATATCTTAACTGTCCGTCTAAAATCATCAGGATCGTATTTTTTATAAAAAAGAAACCAAATGTAGGCAGGTCCTGATGAATCGCTGACTATTACTTTTTCATAATTGTTTTCATAAAAGGATATTTTTTCGACCAACTGCCTTCTTCCAAAATGCCACTGAGCTGGATATTTTACTGGTAAAATATAAAAATAAACATATAAAAAATAGGCAAATGATGATATATACGCCAATACAATAAAGGTGATGCCTACTTTATGTACTCTTATTGCCGTAAGGTAATTTACGGTAAGTAAAACTCCAATTGCGGCAATAATAGACCATCCAATTACCATATTAAATGATCTGTTAGCTGCAGGGGTCATAAAAGTAAAACTTGAAGCAATTGGGCTAATAAGAAAGTAAGATAATAAAGCAATAATTTTTTTTGTTCTGTTTATAATAAGATAATAAGCACCTATCAAAAAAAGGGAAACTTCGGGAAGATAAACCAAACCAGTTTTTTGCAAATTAAAAGGTATTTGACCATCTCCTTTAACAGCTAAAAAATCAAAGGAGAAATGCTGCAGGTATCTTCTTGCAACATCTGTAAAATAATAATAAGGTTTATTATTAAAAAACCTGCTTAAAACAACCGGATATGTTTGTCCATCTAGAGTATGTGCCTGCCATAATTTTAAGCGAATATCCTGGTCATAAAAAATGCTTATTGTTTTTGCTCTTCCTGTTAGTGTTTGTGGATCTTTGACAATCGAATATGTCAGCGGAAAAAGCAAGATAAAACCAATCATAACTGGGAGTATCAATAATTTTTTTCTTGTATACAATTCACGGCGAAAGAGAATAACCAAAAGTACTAGAAGCAAGACAATCATTATTCTGGCTCCATAATATGAATAAATAGCGGCTACGAAGAAAATGCCCGAAACAATAAAGTAATGACTTTTTTTAAGACCTTTTAAAAAAAACAAAAACCCGGCTGACGTAAACAGAACCTCAACCCCAACCAGCATATTGCTTCTAGAAAACAAAATACTCCATGGAGAAATAGCAATTAACAATGCCGCAGTATATGGTAAGTATTTGAACATTTTTATTTTTTTTAACTCCTCTGAAAATATCTCTTCTGTGAGAAAGTAGACTATAACCACAGTTATTATTCCGGCGATTGCCGAAGGTAAACGCACGGCAAATTCATTTAACCCGAAAATAAAAACACTGGGAATATCCAGCCACGCACTCATTGGAGGTTTATAATCACCGAAGCTTTTTATTGCCAGTGGCCATTTATCGCCAAATTCATCAGCTCCGGTTTTTAAAAGCGAGTATGCATTGTAGCCAAACGACGCTTCATCAGAATAAAGACCAATTGGGAAAGAACCAAGCTTATATAATCTTATAAAACTTGCAAGTAAAATAACTATAATAATTAATAAATGTTCCTTCTTCATCTTTAATATTTCATTTGTATGCTGATACTATGCACAAGTCTTAATATTTCATAGAATATAATTAGAAAAATCGTAACAATCAGCAATTTTATAAAAATCGGCGTTTTTTTTACTCTTAAAATTAAAACAAATTTATAACAACCGAACGTAGCAAAAATCGACAAAAAAACTAAAAAAACAGCCGCGCCAAAAAAACCGATATAATAGACCAAGATGAAACTAATAACAATAGCAGAAATAAACGCAATAATTATTTTTCTTCTCTTTTTATTACTTAAAATATCCCAAAATCCGAAAACTACAAGAGGTAAGAAACCTGGCAAAAAGTAGCCATAACTACCTACTGCATACTGCATGTCTGGAATACTTTTGAAAAATATATAATCGGTTGATATTAATTGTCCGAGAATATTCAAAAAAGATAAATTAATTGGTTTTATTAATATATATTCTATTATCGTAGGCTTGGATAAAATAATATCGAGCATCCAAGGAGTTATTAACAATAATGAAATGTGAAGAATTAAGACTCTAAAATTTCTGAAATAACTGTATACGTAGATTGATGATAATAAGCTTAGAAACAGAGCAATAATTAACATAGTAAACATTATCTTAATTCTTGATTATTCTTCCTAAATTATAAATAGCTATAATTAGCCTTGTCTCAATTTATCCATTGCAGAATTTTTCAATAAAAATATTTAGCGAATGGTATCGGCTGATATTAACTCCTTATGAATAGTCCACGGATTATATCCATCCCCCCCTGAATACCACGGAAAATAAACTTATCAAAAAAATATTAGGCCGGTTACATATGAAATAACAACAACGGGAAGAATTGATTTTTTATTTGGGCTAGTCATTTTTTAGGTGTTTTTCAACTACAAGATCGCCAGGAAATTTCTTTCTCTCAAGAACTACAGTTTTATCTTTTGTTTTATCACCGTACCATCCACTTTTATAGTATTTTTTAGAAGATTCCTCACGAATAACCAAATATATTAATCGCTGATTATCCTTTGGAATTTCAAGTAAACCCCTTCTTTCGTACCAATAGAACAAATAATCAAATGGATAATCAAAAATTGCCGGGCTGTATTTAAAAACACTATAATTTTCGAGATGTTTTGAGGATATATAGTCCATAACTTTTTTTTGATTTATATAGTCGGCATCCCCTCCAAGCCAATTTATTTTAAAGGGTGAAAAAAGTTGAGTATTAAAATTGAAAATAACCAAAAATATTATTATTGTGTAGAGTGGAATTTTTGCATTCTTAAACTGTGATGCAAAAGACATAATTCTAGAGATAATAACTACGAAAATAAGCGGAAGACCAACTAAATAATGGTCCCATATCCTATCTTTAAAGATGGTAAAAGCTAAAAATAGAAAAGAGACAAATAATAATAAATATATTAATAATTTATCGTTTGCTAATTTTGTAAATAATTTTCTATTTTTATACAAATAAAATAAGAACACAACGATAAGAACGATTATAAAAATTGCGATTATCTTATTACCTTTTACGATAGACCAGGAAAAAAATCCTAGAAATAAATCGCTTCTTTGAATAAATCTTTGAAAATACGTTAGATGCTCACCATAAATATTCGCTTGTTTTATATAAGAAAAAACCGATTTTGAAATTAAAAAATTATGTCTTAGGTCAAATAAAAATCTCGGAAAGACTATTAGACTTCCTCCTAATAAGGTCAACAAAAATTCTTTTTTAAAAAAACTTTTTTGGAAAATCAGTGGAGTAAGAAACAAAAACATCACCACCATTAAACCGAAAGCGGCACCTGCTTCTGATATTAAAAAGGCAGTAATTCCAAATAAAAAATAATAAATTGGTCTGGAATTTAAAAAGATTTTTTGGAGAATATAAAAATAAATAATCATTAGAGGAGGTACTAACGATGGGCTCCAAATTAAAGTAGGTCCCAACATCCAGGTAGAAGACATTGCGGCGATTAAGGATAATCCAAAAGCTATCGGTATACTTTTAGTTGAATACTTAATAAAAAAATATATTCCTAATGTTGTAAATATGCCTAATACAGCAAAAAAAATACTAACTTTTTGCGGATCTCCACCAGATAAATATAGTAAGGGTGATAGAAAATAGTACCACCATGGACCATAAAATATCCCCTGAAGACCAGTAGTTGGCCCTATTAATGTGAAATGGCCTTCGTAGATTATTCTGGCAACAGCCAATAAATCTCTACCTTGATCATAGGCAAAAGCGAAAAATCCCTGAGAATTGTGTGGCAATTTAATAAGAACGGCCACGATAAATACTATGCTCAATCCAAGCCAATCCCATCTGTTCCAAAAATTATTTTTTTTCATTTGTAAACTTATGAATCGAAATCAAGGCCGAAGCCAAAAAAATAGGTACCCATAAAATTAACGTCATGAACAGCACAGTACCAGAATGTCCCCAGTCACCATAGTATAAAAAAGGTGTATAGCGTAAACTCGCACCCAATGTAGTAGTAATGGCAATTATTACAATATCAATTCTCCCCAAAAGAGCAATGAGGGGAAGTGTCCAGAATAAATACCAAGGTTGGAATTGAACTTGAGTAGCCCCCGAAGACACAAAAGGAACGGTAATTCGAAATGAGGAAAATAGATATGTAAAAACACTCAAAGTTAAAAGATTTAAGATAATAAATGTCTGAATTTTGTTTTTATTACACATACCTGTCAAATTCAGTATGTTTTTGATTAATGAATTTTTAGACTTTTGCGACTCTTCCGGAATCATCCAAAGAGTATTTAAGCTGAACCAAATCAACCAAGGTAAATTGAGTATAGGTATATATTTCACCAATGATGCTGCTAAAAGTAACAGAAATGATAATAAGTTTCTGCCGATAATAATGGAATAAATAGACGCAAGAATAAAGGCTGTCAGAACAATATCGTTATGGGCATTAGCAACTCCCTCAATTAAAAATAAAGGATTTAAAGCATAAAAGGCAGTCCCAAAGAGAACGGATTTCGGTTTAGTTTTATGTAAAATTTTGAAAATTAAATACGTATTTATAAGGTGAAAAAGACCAATAAAAATCTTAAACGCCAGAAAATTGAGAATAAATTTTCCAAAACCAAATAATGCTGTGATAAAAGAGATACCAAGCCAGAGTGGACCGTATGGTGAATAGCGATGAGTCCAACGCATAAATCTTAACCATTCATCGCCGGGAAAATCTAATGGTTTGTGCGTGTATGGATTTAAATGATAATTAAGAATTATTTTGGCATCAAATAAATAATTGAAAAGATCGGAAGATAAAAAAGGGTAAGCAAAGATCAGTATTAAGGTATTAACAATAGCTGATATCTTTAAATACTTTAATCCAACATTATTTCTGTAAAATAACCACAAATTAAAAATGAAAAATGAAAAAGTAAAAATTATTAATATTATATAGATCAAAGTGGCTTGAGGCCTATAAAAATAACCAAGTTTCTGCATCATGTTTATAAAAAAAAGAACCTGTGGATTTTGAGAAACCGTCAAATTTAAGTCAACATATGAATATGAAAATAATAATAAGCAAAAATATAAGAAAAAGTTTATTATTAGAAGATATCTTTCTAGTTTTATCATTTTTTAAAATTTCTCATAATTTAACGGCGATCAAATATAATGGTCCTATTGATTGTATTTTTATATCCTTAGCTATAAACGTCTTGTAATAATTCACTGGTTCAAACTTATCAGGAGAATTGTATTCTAATATATATAATAGATTTGATCCGTCTTTTGGTATTCTTTTTTTCCATTTAAAAATGTATCTATAACCCTTATCTATCCCCGACGGCATTTGGTAATAAACATTAAAATCGTTGTTATTTGAATCTGCAATAATCATATTGATAACTTCTTCTTTATAGCTAAGTGGTAAATGATTGATAAAACTGTTTTTAAGCTTGGTAAAATTAAAAAGACCAATAACAAGAACTAATAATAAAAAAAAGGCTGCGTTTTTTTGGAAGATATAAAAACCTAAAAAACTAGTAATTATTAGAAAAATAGGAACTATGGGTAAAAAATAGTATTCTGAGATATGGCCGGAGTAAAACCATAGAGCAATAAGCGGGATTAACAACAAAATAAGGGAAAAGATAAGAATATTTTTTTTATTTCGTACTAAATATATAAATCCTAATATTATCATTAATAATATAAATATATTTAGCTTAGTATTTATGGAAATACTATCCATCAAAACATCAACATAAATTAAAGTTGTATTGAATAGTTTATGTAATGAAAAACTTTTTTGTGACGAAAAAATCTTTAGTTTATTTGCAATCAGAAAGCCATGTCTCAAATCAAAAATTAGAAATGTTACTAGTGGCATTAGAAAC
>Ga0155809_114_pt2 | contig 9971 bp, 14 predicted proteins | sample RifCSPlowO2_01_FD_107463 | JGI IMG/M metagenome (GOLD analysis project Ga0155809, IMG submission 107463) | Candidatus Curtissbacteria bacterium RIFCSPLOWO2_01_FULL_37_9
CTCTTGAGTCTTATGCCAAATTAATTGTGGATACTTCTGATAAATACGATATAGATTATCGCTTAATACCGGCAATAGCTATGAAAGAAAGCGGGGCTGGTATAGCTGCAAGGTCTGAAAGTTATAATGCCTGGGGATTTGAAAACGGTCGAACAAATTTCGAATCATGGGAACAGTCAATCGAAATTGTGGCAAAAACCTTAAGAGAAAAATATTTCGACAGAGGACTAGATTCACCGGAAGAAATAATGGCTGTATATGCTCCACCGCAATTGTATACCGGTGGAAAATGGGCAAAAGATATTAATTTCTTCTTTTCACAAATGCAGGCGCTTTAACCTCTCTCAAAAGTAGACGCAAAAAAAAATACAGGTTAAAATTCTGGGATGATTGATATAAAATTATATTTTGCAATTTTAATTGGAAAAATTATCTCTTATACGATTAAAATATTCAGAGGCGGGGCTACAAGCGCACCTGGGCTTTATGCTTTAAAAATTGACCCATTGTTAATTAAAAAACTATCAAAACAATTTAAATACGGCTCTATCCTAATCTCGGGAACAAACGGAAAGACAACAACTTCACGAATCACAGCAGATATACTTTCATCAAAATATAAAATAATCCATAACCGGCAAGGTTCAAATTTAATACGAGGAATAGCCTCAACATTAATCCAACAATCGTCATTTTGGGGAAAAATTAATAGTAATTTAGGTTTGTGGGAAATTGATGAGGCTGTTTTGCCCGAAGCTGTTTATAACCTTAGGCCAAAATTTATTGCTCTGATGAATTTGTTCCGTGACCAGTTAGACAGATACGGTGAAATTGACCATATCAGAGAAAAATGGATAAAAACGATTAAATCTTTAAAAGAGGATACTCAACTGGTTTTAAATGTTGATGACCCGGGCATTAGCATACTTGCCCAATATCACAAAGGTAAAAATATCTATTTTGGAATAAATAGCAAAAAAATTAATTTACCTAAAATCCTACAGGTTGTGGATGTTAAACATTGTTTAATGTGCGGTTCAAGTTTAATCTACTCAACATTTTTAAGCGCCCATATGGGACATTACAAATGCAGTAAATGCAATTTTAAAAGAAAAAATCCGGATTTTTTTGCTGAAAATCCGGTATTTAAAACTGATTTTTCAACATCGTTTGATTTATGTAATCAATCTGACCATTTTCAATTAAATTATTCCCTTCCAGGGCTTTATAATATCTATAACGTATTGGGTTCAATAGCAATCGCAAATATTCTAAAAATAAATTCTCAAACAATAATTACAAAAATAAATAATTTCACTGCTGCATTCGGCAGATTCCAAAAAGTTCGAATAAAAGATAAAAAAATAATTATTTTCTTAATTAAAAACCCTGCAGGTGCAAATGAGGTCATAAGAACTATATCAATAAAAAAAACTATTAATCTATTAATAATTTTGAATGACAAAATTGCAGATGGAAAAGATATTTCTTGGATTTGGGATACAAACTGGGAAATGTTATCTACAAAAATAAAGAACATATATTTAGGCGGAACACGGGCATTAGATCTTGCTGTCAGGCTAAAATATTCAAATATTAATTTGAGTAATAAAGATATCTATAAAGACATAAATTACTCAATTAACAACTTGATATCATCTTTGAATAATAAAGATACTCTATTGATCCTGCCAACCTATACTGCAATGCTTGAAGTCCAAAAAGCGTTATTTAATGTAGACACAAAAGCAAAATGGCACAACCAGTAATTTTCAATATCTGCCATTTATACCCGGATTTAATGAATACCTATGGAGATAACGGTAATATTATTACTATAGTAAAAAGATGCCAATGGCGGGGGATAGATGTAAAAATCTCAAACGTTAGCATTGGCCAGCCACTTTCTGCTTCCGACTTTGACTTTTTCTTTTTTGGCGGCGGTCAGGACAAAACACAAATTATTGTCGGCAAGGACTTAATACAAAAGGCCAAAAAACTTATTGCCGCAATTAACAATAAAGCTGTTCTGCTTTCGATTTGCGGCGGTTATCAGCTTCTTCAAAATTACTTCAAAACCAAAGAAGGTGAGATTATAAATGGAATCAGCCTTTTTGATGCTTATACTGCGGGTTCAAAGGAACGTATGATCCAAGATTTATTGATAGAAATCGATCCAGAATTACAAAATGAAATTAAAAACGTCTATCCAGCCATCGAACAATCGAACTGCCTAACTAATCTAATTGGTTTTGAAAACCACTCGGGAAAAACATATCTTGGTAAGAATTCTAAAGCACTCGGAAGAGTAATTAAAGGTGCGGGAAATAATAATGAAGATCATACAGAAGGAGCCGTATATAAAAATGCTTTTGGCTGCTATCTTCATGGATCACTCCTACCAAAAAATTCCCATTTTGCAGATTATTTAATTTCTAAAGCATTGGAAAGACGATATGGACCCATCAAACTAAAACCTTTGGATGATTCGCTTGAGTGGAAAGCCCATAACTGGATGGTTGACCGTGTTCGAAATCAAGGCTAATTTCTGGTAAAATTTGCTTTGATTAGGATAATAAAAGATTCATCCACCTTATTTTTGGGTCGGTGGCGAAATTGGTATACGCGTACGCTTTAGGAGCGTATGGGGTAAAACCCGTGGAGGTTCGAGTCCTCTCCGACCCACAAAATTTTTGAATGATACCACAAGGTATAAAGATATGGATATCCTTTTGGATAATATATTATGAAAATTAATTTTTTAGGTACTTCTGCGGGCTGGCCGCTGCCAAGACTTGGATGTACATGCAACGTCTGTACTTCTAAAGACCATAAAGACACAAGAACCAGAACACAGCTTTTAATTAACGACACTATTCTTTTGGATGCAGGACCTGATACGTATGAACATTTAATTAAGAAAAATCCCCAAAATATAGAAGCAGTGTTTATTTCTCATCAACATCCCGACCATACCATAGGCCTTTGGGACTTATCTCATATTTATAATCAAAAAAACCATCCAGTACTATATGTTACGCTTCCGGTTTTTGACGGAATTAAAAAAACAATTAATGTTTCGTCTAATCTTCTAAAGTTAAAAATAAAAATTATTAAAGAAAACCAAACAGTCCATTTGGGAAATTGTAAGATTATGTATTTTCCGGTTATTCACGGCAAAACTCCTGCTTACGGAATAAAAGTTAAGGAATCTAAAATTCTTGCCTACATTCCAGATTTTAATAGAATAATTCCTACAAGCCAAAAGATTATAAAAGATTGTGACATCTTGGCAATTGACGGCTCAACTTTGGGTAAAATCGGTCAAAGTCCAAGCCATATATCAATAAACGATGGTATCAAAATTGCCCAAAAGATGCTGGCAAAACAAACTTATTTTGTACATATCGGCCATAAAACAGGCAGACACGAATTTCTGGAAAATTATTTAAGACGAAATGCCGGTATTAACTTTCATATATCTTACGACGGCAAAGAATTAACAGCATAAAAAATTCTGATTTTCCCAATATCTTGCGCAATAATCATATTTCAACATAAAATATTGATAATGCCCAAACCTAAGATTCCGCGAATTTTAACTATCCTATGTATAACACTTGCTTTTTTTCTGGTCCCAATTTATCAAAAATCGAATCTATTCTCACAAAACCAATTTGAAAATGCTAAAAAAGATTATGCATTTCATTTTTTAAAATATAATGATCAACGGCAAAAACTTTCTCAGGCTAATTCCTCTTACAATACTTTCAAAACCGTAGCTGCCAAAAATGATCTTTTTATAGCTACCAGGGATTATTTATTACAAATTAACAATTTATATATCGCTTATATTAATACAGTCATTGAATACTCAAACGAGATTAATTGGTCAAAATTATCCGAAAAAAGAGCCCATATTAATCAAAAATTAGAATCCGAAAAACAGTATTTCAGAACGCACCAGCCGAATATACAAAATGTAACAACGCTTGAAGAATTACCCCCTTTATCTGATGATCTTAGAAAATATATAGAGGAACAAACTAAGCCTGCAATTTATATGGCATTTATTACCTATGAAATGGCCAATATCCAATCTACAGATGAAGAATTTGAGCAGTTATTGGCTCTTGTAAAAACACAGCTGAATCTTAAACTCCAATCAGGCGAAAATACCACCATTTCAAACTGGTTTTCAGAAATTAATAGCATTCAACAAACATCCAATACATACCTTGATGGGGCAAATGCCAAATTTGAAAATCTAGATGAATCTGTAGTAAATAGGAGAAATCTTAATGAAATATTACAAGATACTTCAACAACAAAAAATGAACTCAAAAAATCAATTAATCTTTTTGAGGAGGTTTTGCAAATTCTATGAAAGACGAACAACAGGGATTAATGGAAGAAGAAATATTCAAAGAGGAACAGGAAATTGTTAGTGATATTCCGCCAAAAACCGAATCTAAAATACCTAAAAAGAATTTAAAGCAAATTACAATTCATTTTACCGAAATTTTAAAAAAAATAATTTTTTCTGCAAAAAAACCTAAAATGATATCTTTAATTGCAATAGTCTTAATAATTATTGTAATTTCACTAGCATTTAATTTACTATCTAAAAGAAATGAGGATTCTATTTTTGATCAACCCAGAAGCGATATAACATTACCCAGTCCTCAAACAAACCTTGATCCCGTAATTGCTGAAATCTCCAACAAAACGGAAGAATTCTCTAAAAATATAAATAAAATAGATATTGATTTTAACAAATTAGCCCCGCCAACTATTGATTATAACTTGAATTAACCAAACTATAGGGTACTTAATCTTTGACTTTAGCTTTAAATCAGCGTAAAATATAAGACAATGAAAATTTCAAAATCTGCAAAAAATATTAGCCAGAGTCTGCTTGATCCATTGGAAACACTTAATTCCCAGATGGCTAAGCCGATAATGGAGGAAATAGGCAAACAATTGGGTTTTTCCAATAAATCCGAAAGCCTTAAAAGCAATCATAATTTATCACGCGAAATTGCTACAGATGAATTAAAACGTGCTCGCAACGAACTAACTTTAAATCAGAAAAGCGAAAATGATAATCAAAATTCACAGGAAGCTGCTCAGAAAATTTTTATGAATATACAAGAGTCTTATCAACGGGAAAGAAACAATGTTAATAAACAACAAACAGAATTCCAGGTTGAAGTAACTGAATTGCAAAATGAAATATCCAAATTAGCCAATGTTGTCCAAGTAAAAACTAAAGCCCATGTTTTGACGAATTCTAAAAAAATAGGTGTATTAGATATAAAATTGTTACGCTGGATTGTAGAGTTATTAAGGGTAAAAGCGGAAGAATCAAAAAGCGCTAAGGACTTAATTGTCCAAAGATCAAATGCCAAACGGGCTACCGGAATGTTGGCATGGGTCAGTGGTAAGCAAATGAAAGTACATGAACAAGGAACTTTGCAGCTTCAAGGCTAATCCTTCGTCAATTGTCAACGGTTAGGAGTCAATGGTAAAATTTTAAGAAGGGTTCGTAGCTCAGTTGGTTAGAGCGTCACGTTGACATCGTGGAGGCCACAGGTTCGACTCCTGTCGAACCCACTAAAATAATATGCCAAAATCATCGGAAATTAACAGACAATTACCTTTGCCAGAACAACCTGAAATAAAGGATTTTGTACAAAATCCCAAAGGGCAACCTATTTATTTCCAATTTAGACGTGGTATAAAAAAACAAATTGTCATTAATACACAATTAATTGGGCTTAGTGAAGAAGAATCACGAGAAGGGAGACCCGATCCTTTTAAAATAATCAGTACCACAAACGGTAGGGAAATCAAACTTCTCCAAAGCGAAAGGTTAATGGTTTACCTGCATCCAAGTGTCAGAAAACTTAATATTTTGCCTCCGGATGAACTGATTAAAAACCTTCAAATCTCTCAACGGATCAGAAAACGAAAAACACCCAAAATGCAGGAACAATCTTTAATTGAAACCTCATAAATTTATCCTAGATAAAAAAATTGTATTTTCTCAAAATAAAAGAACTATTATGTTAAAAGCTAAGCGGTACCACATTGTTTGTGACCTTATGAAATGCAATAACAAAATCAATAAAAAAAACGAATTGATTGACTTTATTGTAAATCTTGCGCAATTAATTAACATGAAAATCATCAAAGGTCCGGAAATTGAAAAAGGAACTGCTAAAAATCCCGGGTTAACAGCGTTTGCAATCATTGATTATTCTCATATTTCGGTTCATACTTTCACAAAATATAACGAAGCATTGATCGATATTTTTTCCTGCAAGAAATACAATGCGAAAAAGGCTTTTGATTTTTGTTTAAACTTCTTTGAATCGGACATAAATAATAGTAGAATAAATAAGGTGTGCTGGGAGTAATAAATGCCGGATCAAACTGAGCAGGAACAACCCGGAGAATTATATAAAAAAGTCGAGCGGCCACTGGGAAAAATTCTTCTTAATAATTTTTTAGGAGGAATTTTTTGGAGCCTGGGCATGTTAATCGGAACAACTCTGGTTTTTTCCATAATTATCTTTTTTGTTCGAAAAATTGATTTTATACCTATAATTAGCAATTTTATGACCGATATAATCGAAACCTCTCAGAATAACCTCATTAACAAATGAGCGAAAAACATCTGAAAGACCACCGCGAAATTGGACGTAAATTAGATCTTTTTTCGTTTCACGAATATGCTCCCGGGGCTATATTTTGGCATCCAAAGGGATGGATAATTTATCAGACTCTCGTTAACTTTATCAGAAAAAGATCAAAGGCAGAGGGTTATTTAGAGATTTCCACACCGGTTATGGTCAAATCACTTCTTTATAAAAACTCCGGGCATTGGCAGCATTTCGGTGAAAACATTTTTAATCTCAAGGTAGATGGGGAAGATTATTCCCTTAAACCCATGAATTGCCCGGAATCAACAATTATTTATGGTTCCAAAATCCGAAGCTACAATGATTTACCTATAAAACTTTCCGAGTTCGGAATCTTACACCGCAAAGAACTTTCCGGTGTTTTAGGAGGTGCTTTAAGAGTCCGCCAATTTGTTATAGACGACGCTCACCTGTTCGTAAGGCCTGACCAAATTCAGCAAGAAATTCACAAACTTTTAATTTTGACAATTGAAGTTTATAAATCCTTGAATTTTAAACCAAGATTTTACCTGGCCACAAGACCCGATAAAGCTATGGGTGATGAAATAACATGGAAACAAGCAGAATCAGATCTGGAAAAAGCATTAAAGAAAGCTAAAGTCAAATACGATATTAAACCAAAAGACGGTGCTTTCTACGGCCCAAAGATAGATATTCATATCAAAGATTCTCAAGATAGAGACTGGCAGCTGGCAACAATTCAACTGGATTTTCAAATTCCCAAAAGCATGAGGCTTACATACGTTGATAAAGACGGCAGCAAGAAAGAACCGGTAATGATCCACCAAGGAATATTCGGTTCACTTGAAAGATTTATTGGAATAATTACCGAACATTTTCAGGGTGCTTTTCCTGTCTGGCTTTCACCGATTCAAGTCATTGTTGTACCAATTTCCGATAAATTCACAGATTATGCACAAAAAGTCGCATCCGATATTATTTCAAATTCAATCCGTTGTGAGGTTAATATAAGGAACAATACGCTTCCAGCCAAAATTAGAGATGCTACCTTGCAAAAAATTCCTTATATCTGTGTTGTTGGACAAAAAGAGGCTAATTCCAATAAAGTCTCTGTTAGAAAATTAACCGGGGAAAATTTAGGAGGAATTCAAAATAAAAAATTTATCCAGAGAATAAAAAATGAGATTGCCAACAAGACTTAATAAATGATATGATTTTTCATCTATTGGGCTTAAAAATACTTTTATCAATTAACATCGGAGGTTAGCTGTAAAGAAGATATATAGATTAAATCACCAAATTACGGCCAACGAGCTTAGAGTTATTGATGATCAGGGAAAGCAAATCGGTATTTTAGATTTATCACAGGCTCTTAAAAAGGCTCAGGAATTGGAGCTTGATCTTGTAGAAATTGTACCCGATGCCAAACCTCCTGTTGCAAAAATTATAGAATACAAAAAGTTTAAATACTTAGAGGATAAAAAAGATAAGGAAGCAAGACGTCATACAAAGCAAACAGAATTAAAAGAAGTAAGATTTTCACCATTCATAGGTGAACACGACTTACAAACAGCTCTTGAGAAAGTTAAAAGATTTTTATCTGAAGGCGATATTGTTAAGATATCTATAAATTTCAAAGGAAGGCAAATGGCTCATACGGAATTTGGGCCAAAACTGTTAAAAAGAATAATGCATGAACTTGCAGAAGTTGCCCAAGTAGAGAAAGAAGCAATATTTTCAGGCAGAAGGTACATTACAATATTAAAAAGTGTAAAAGGTACGACTGAAAAAAAGAATTAAAAAAGATGAAACAAAAAACAAAAAAAGCAGCAATTAAGCGTTTTAAAATAACCTCAAAAGGCAAAATAATCAGAACTAGACAAATGGCCGGCCATTTAAAAAAAGCGAAATCAAAATCTGCAAAAACCCGCTATAAAAAAATAGCTTTTGTTGATAAAGCAGATATTAAAAGAATTAAAAAATTAATCTCATATGCGAGTTAAAAGAGGAACAACAACTCATAAAAAGCACAAAAAAATACTCAAATTAGCCAGGGGATACCGCGGAGGCAGATCTAAATTAATTAAACAGGCCAAAGAGGCGGTTATCCATGCAGGTGCGGATTCTTACCGGGGCCGTAAAGGCAAAAAGAGACAAATGCGTTCGCTGTGGATCACTCGAATAAACGGAGCTTTAAAACAACATAAGATTCCATACAGTCAATTTATTCATCAGCTTAAAAAAAATAATATTGAGCTAGACAGAAAAATATTGTCTCAAATAGCTTTTGAAGACCCGGAAGCATTCGATATCTTAGTTAAAAAAATAATTTAAAGTATCCGGTTGACAATTCATTTTTCAATTGATATAAGTACATCTCCTCTCGTTCTTAAAGTTAATTTTAAGTTCGAGAGGTTTTTTTGTTAAAAAGTAATTCATATACCAACAGCTCTGTTTGATATATAATTTTTTCATGGAGTACCAATTAAGAAAAAAATTATCCGGTTTAATAAACGATATCGAAAAAACAGATAATATTGCCCAGCTAGAAAAAGTTAGTCTGCAAATATTCGGTAAAAAAGGAATAATTAATAATTTAGCAAAACAAATTGCAAACATACCCCAAAAAGATCGTGCTAAATTCGGACTTACTTTTAATAAATTAAAAAAAGAGATTTCGGCAAAACTAATTCAAAAACAAAATTACTTTAAAAAAAATAAAGAGCAATCGTATTTTGACGCAACAATTCCTGTTAAAGATAACATAGGACATCTTCACTTGATTTCCCAGGCAGTAGATGAAATAGTAAATATCTTCAAATATCTGGGTTTTTCTTTAGTCAGTTACCCGGAAATAGACTGGGACTGGTATGCGTTTGAAGCTCTGAATATGCCATATGATCATCCGGCCCGGGATGATTGGGAAACTTTTTTTATAAAAAACATTGCCAAAACCAATTTGGGTAATCAGGTATTAACTCCCCATACATCCAACGGGCAAGTCAGGGAAATGGAAAGATTAAGAATTCCTCCTGTAAGAATGCTTAACATCAGCCGCTGTTATAGAAGGCAAATCGACATATCACATACGCCAATGTTTCACCAGTTTGAAGGCTTATTGATAGATAAAAATATTTCTATTGGCGATTTAAAAGGAACCTTGGTTTTTTTTACCAAGAATTTTTTCGGTCCAAATAGATTAACTAGATTAAGACCGCATCATTTCCGATTCACTGAACCGTCTTTTGAAGTTGACATTATTTGCGGCATCTGTCTTGGCAAAAGCTGCCGATTTTGCAAACG
>Ga0155809_111_pt1 | contig 9177 bp, 5 predicted proteins | sample RifCSPlowO2_01_FD_107463 | JGI IMG/M metagenome (GOLD analysis project Ga0155809, IMG submission 107463) | Candidatus Curtissbacteria bacterium RIFCSPLOWO2_01_FULL_37_9
ATATAGCGTATTAGATGACCAAACACTAGGGGGAAATGTACCAATTGGGAGAGTCAATAAGAGTGAAATTGAAACAGTTGTGAATTATATTAAAGAAACCAATATCGCTTATGTCAACTAGACCACAAGAATTAAATAAAATTATTGCTGACCTTCGTCAAATTATTGTCGGTAAGGTGGCAATGCCTACTGATCAGATTGAGCAGATTACGCTGTTCTTATTTCTCAAACAGTTATCTAAAAAGCATGATGAGTTAGTCCGTATCGGATCAAAAGAACTGATCTTTACAGGAGATTGGGAACGTTACCATTTTGATGTATTGGTTAGGCATAGTGGAGAGGATTTAGTCAAAGAATGTCGGGAAGCAGTTGAATCACTCTATAAAAATCCGCACATTGACCCCACAGTCCGTAAAGTCTTTGAACGCTCATATTTAAAAATACTCGACCCTAAAGTACTCAGTTCTTTTCTGATATATCTCAATGATAAATTTTCTGACGGATTGGACTTAGGCGATTTTTATGAAAGTTTACTTCCAATACTTGGTACTCAAAACGAGTTAGGACAGTTCCGAACACCACGACATATCATCGACTTTATGGTACGAGTAGTTGATCCGAGTATCGGAGAAAAAATAGCTGATCCCGCTTGTGGTACTGCGGGTTTCTTGGTATCTACTTTCAACTATCTTAAAGAGAAATATACAGATAAGGGCAGACTAACCCTCAATCCCGAACAGATCAAGCAACTCTATAACGACACAATTTACGGTTGGGATATGGAACCTCTCATGGTGAAATTTTCCCTAGCCAACTTATACCTTCATGGTTTAAAAGTTCCGAATGTATCTGAAAACGATACACTTCTGAATGAAAACTTATGGCAACACACCTTTGATATTATCGTTGCTAACCCTCCATTTATTACACCGACAGGTGGGGCAAAACGACATTCACGATTTGCAATTGCTTCCAATAAAACCGAGGTACTTTTCTCTGAGTGGATGGTTCACCACCTAAACTTTAATGGTCGTATGGGAATTATTGTTCCTGAAGGCATAATCTTTGACTCAAGCAAAGGTCATCAAGCAATAAGGAAGCTCTTTTTAGATAACGGTTTGTGGTGTGTGGTTTCTCTACCTTCTGGAGTGTTTCAGCCGTATGCAGGAGTAAAAACAAGTATTATCTTTTTAGATAAAACATTAAAACCTGAAAATATTTTATTCTACGATATAGAGAATCATGGATATTCTTTAAATACTAACCCTGTGCCTATTAAAGCTAATGATTTACCCGAGGCATTAAAACTGATTGGTAGATATAGAAAATCAATACAAGAAAATAAAACAATCTCATTAAGCGATCAGAAGTATTTTACGGTACCGATAGAAAGAATTGTCAAAAGTAGCGATAGAATATTGAGCGGAAGATTGTATAAAGAAAAAAAGATTAACGGAACCACCTCTAGTTGGGAATGTGTGGAGATTGGCAAATTAACGAAAGTGTTTGCTGATGGAAATTGGATTGAAAGTAAAGACCAATCTACGGAAGGCATACGTTTATTGCAAACAGGTAATGTAGGCATTGGAGAATATAAAGATAAGGATGGTAGGGCTAGATATATATCAGAAGAAACTTTTAAGAGACTTGGTTGTACGGAAATATTTCCAGGTGATGTGTTAGTTTCAAGGTTACCTGATCCCGTTGGAAGGGTGTGTATTGTTCCAAAACTTAATACAAAAATGATTACTGCTGTTGATTGCACAATAATCAGATTTGATGAGACAAAAATATTGCCCAAATACTTCCTATTTTTGTCAAAGAGTAAAAGTTACTTTGAAGAAATTTCGAGATATTTAACAGGAGCGAGTCGTCAAAGAATTAGTAGATCAAATCTAGCAAAAGTTAAAATACCCGTGCCTCCGATAGAAACTCAACAAAAAATAATTTCTGAAATAGAGGTCTATCAAAAGAAGATTGATGATCATAAAAAAGACATTGACTCATTGAACGAAGAAATAGAAACGAAAGTTAAGTCGATTTGGGAAGGCTAATATTAATTAAAGTTTGTATATAAAATTAATAAATGCCCAAATGTTAACAACTACACAAAATGAGCGATTTTTTAAATGGCAAGCTGGACAACCAGGAAATAAGACAGAAAATTGTTGAATATAGCTATACTTCAGGCTATAAACCCTCAGTAAAGTTAGTAGATAACATCATTGATCAATTTTGGTTTCACGACTTCTACAATAGCTTTCTTTCTGATGAGGTCTATCTCAGTTACCTTCTTGAATATTTAAACAAGGGAAAGCCAACTAAGTTTAACCGTTTTGAGTTTTATAACTTCTTTTTTGAACAACTAGTACAGGATAAACAAGATAAAGCTACTCTTTCTATTATTGCTCTAGATTTTGAAAAACACCTAACTAATTCTTTAAATCCTAGCGAATACGAAAATTTACTTAAATCGTTGAACATACCAAAGGATAAGTTTGATGCTCAGTGGATGACGAAAAACCACCTAGGTAAGATTGAGGAACGAGAAGGTAAGACATATTTTACTTGGGAACATCATACTTTGACAGAATTTCTCGTTGCAGATTATTTGCTACAAAATGACGATCTGTTAACTGAACTTAAGAAGTTAATAATCTTAGAACAAGATGGAGTTACCGCATTTATTACCTCATGGGGTGGAGTTCTTCGATTTTTGTTGGAATCTTCGAAGGTTCTAGAGGTATACATATGGTTTGTTGGTTTTCTTGAAGAGAATAAAGAGAATGTTGACGACAATTTGTCCGAGTTAATTACCTTTATTGATCTTAAATTATCAAAAGAATTAAGAACAAAGGTTTTCAATTTGATATATGGTTCATATTTTGATCGATCAACCTGGATTCCAGTATGGGCGTGGAAAGGTATCAGCAAATTTATAGATGAAGAATCATATAAAAGATTAAAGAAGGATATAAAAAAGTGGGCTACTCACACCGAAACTTTTGTTAGGAGAGGAAATGTTGAGGTGATAATAGGAAATCTGATTGAAGATAAAAGTCCCTTAATCACTAGAAAGGAAGCCGCATTTTGGGAGAAAAAGATAATAAGTTTTATTAATGATCCTGATGATGACGGTAATGGAGTTTTACAACGTCATGGGCTATACGCTCTAGCTAAGCTTAAAAAGACTTCCATAATACCCCTTGTAGACAAGGTTGCAGGAAGTGGAGACTCATTATTAAGAGACGAATTTATTCAGTTCTGTATAGCGACAAATCCAAATTCTAAACATTCAATTGACCATTTTATAAAAGGCATGAAACAAGGGGCAGACATCTATGCGAGGCATGGGCTATATGCAATTACTAAAAAAGGATCAGTCAAGTATCTACTAACAGCTATTGCAGAAGACGATGAGTTTTGGAAGGCATTTTTTGATCATGAAAGCATTTTTGATAAAGATGATGGGGATAAACGTTTACTTACCAACATTAGCAACTGCTTAGACGATGGAATTGTCAGTATCCTCAAGAAGATTATATTTAAAGTTTTTCAAATACATGATATTTATCAGGAAGACAAATCAAATTTTGTCAGACAAATAGTTCTACTCATAAATAGCAAAGATGGTGATTTTATCTTTGAAATAATGGATGAAATTTCTAAGCAAGACGAAACAAAATCACTTAACCTATTTTTTGACTACGAGGAAACACTTGCGATTTTGCTTACTTCAGATAAGCTCGATGCATATTTTGAGAAAGTTAAGACTTTACCAAGCAAGATACAAGAACGTGCCACGTCTGTGGTGTATATAGCTAAAAGGACAAATGGAGCAGCTGGTGAAGAAGTATATAAAAAAGCTGTTGAATTGAAGAAGATTAAACCTGTTGATGAAAAAACGATCAACGCCCAATGGGAGAGACAGCAAGCCAAAAGTAAGTTAAGTGTGATTAAACAATTTCAACAATACCTCGAACCCTCACCTGGCAAGTTTTTTCCCGAAGTTTTTGAATTTTACTTACACAACCAAATAGAAATAGATGAACATTTTAAGAATAAAGGTAAAAAAGATAGAGAAAGGTTAATAAAATTAGCTATAGATGAAGGTATCTCTAAAATAAACCCTCAAGAATTTAAAGTAACCATACCTGATAAAAATACACGTCAATTTACATGGTCTGCAGTAGCTTCGTATTACGGCAACATTTTGTCGATAGTTAAAATTTTCGCTCTTGAGGAAATAGGTAAACACCGAAAAAATATTATCGACTTTATACCTTACGCCTACTCCGATGATATGAGTTTAATCATTGAATTGGTTGAAATATTAGAGGACAAAGACCTTGAATATGTAAATCAGGTAATGAGTGATAAAGAACACGACACAAGATACCTTATTCCTAGTACATATATTTATCTAGTCAGCCATTACGCAAAAAATAAGTGTAAACTCCCAAGCGTTCTCCCTGTTTTAAAATCTTTCATCGGAGATGAATTCATCCCTGATTACGAGCAAATAGCGGCCATTGAGTCTTTATGTCTATTTACCACCTGTGCAGATAACGATACGAAAAAACTTCTAAACGAAATACTTAAAGACGAGAAGATAAAAGGATTGGCTGAAGTTGCTAATGCAAGTCTTATACAGATATATAAAGACGAGAAAGCAATAGACTGGAGAATTAATGAGATAAAGAAGCCTTTACTGTTTCATCGCATCGAGGGTGGGCATTCCCCAGGTAGTGCAGAAATGGAAATTGACTGGATGGCTTTTGCCAAGCCCATTATTAACTTAGGAGACGAGAGATTTTTTAACAAACTATTTGAACTTTTGGATTACTCTTTTGCTCTGTTAGAAGAAAAGGAATCGGAACCAAATATAAAGGAATATTGGGAATACATCAACTATTTATGGCGTATTGTTACCTCCTATGTTGAAAATCTTAAAGAAAAGGGGTCGTTTATACCAGTACTCGCATTAGAAGCATGGATAAAGAAACACTCCAAAGACAATAACTATAACTGGCTAAGATTAAGAATTAAGGAGCTAAAAAATAGCTATATTAACTACATCAGACCATTCGACAAATTATCAGATGGTATAGACGAGCTTAACAAAACAAATGTTCCTGCAGCCAAGATTGCCTACTTCCTATTTAAATCACAATATACAGAAACCAAGCTGAAAGATTTAATAGTTGGGCTAAACTACTTTCTTGAATTTGCCTCAAAAGACTTTTCTGTTTATAAAAAGGCAAAAACAGTGAATGATTTCAAAGAAAAAACTTTAGGACAGTTAATATATGAACTTAAAAAGTATCAAAGCAAATCTTTAAATAAGCTCGTATCGAGCCTCTCGGTAGTCCATGAGAAAAGAAATGAGTTTACTCACGAATTGTTTATGCAAGATAAAGATATTCGTCAGTTAGGAGAAGAAGCGGTTGAATATACCAAGAATGTTGAACAATGCTTGCAATTTATTCAAGAGGCTTGGAAGGAAGTACTAAAGCTAACTTAGCTCATACAAAGAAAAAAGACCGATGAGGAGTCGGTCTTCTTTCGAAAAGCGTCTTCTATTGTTAATTGCTCTTAGGAGCTTTATCTATTTTAACAACTTCCGCTTTCTTTTCCACTGGGGCAATCGCTGATTCCACCACTTTCTGTTCTATCTGTGGCTCTTGCTTTAATTCTAAACGCTTGGCTTTTTTATTAGCCATGTATCGTTTTCTCGCTTCACGACCCTTTTCTGACGATTGATACTTGAGCCTAGAAGCTCGCCCTTTGGCACTATTTGCATACTTTTGTTGTGCAGCTGTCCATTTCATAAATATCACCTCCTTCCGTGTTAATGATTAACTTATAAATCTATTTTCATTTTTTCTACTATTTAACGTACCTTATATTGTAAATTCTGCTTCTCTTTCTTTCGGGCTTTACTAAGAGTGGTGCAACTACATCTATTTCTTTTTTAGCATCTTCTAAAGTTAGAAATATCTTGTTTAAGTATTCACCACTAGGCTTCATAATTCGGTAGAATCTATTTTGATAGTTCTCAATAACACATTCTTCATGAATATCGAAATTATCAACATTCCCTTTAATGACTACATTATCTAAATTCTTAGTTAGTATTGCTTTTTCTTCATTTTCTGCAACTGCGGCTTTTACTTGGGCTTCCATTTCCTTGAACTTCTTATTCATATATAAGACGTAGCCTAATAAACCTATTCCTGCCAAAGGTAAGGTTGTAAATGTGTATGCAACAATAAGATATTTAGCTATATCAACTTTCTTCATATATATTTATTTTCCAAGTTCTTGACCACGATGAAACGATGGCGTGAATAGGTGAAACTATGCTTAACGGGGGCAGGTTTTATAGATAGGCTTTTAAAATACGAGCAGATAGAGTAGAATAAAAGTACTTCGATATAGTGTTTCCTGAAAATAAAAGAGAATTAAGGAAAAGATAATCTTTATTTTTATAAATTAGGAGGCACTTATGAAAAATATTTCAATTCTTTATCCCAAATCAGAATTTGCTTCGGAACAGCTTCTAAAACTTGGACTTGCAGGGCAAGTTTCCTTTGTGGAGAGTGGCAAAGAGAATGAGTTAAACGAATTGGTCCGTATTGCAAAAGGGGCAGACATTATCGCTTTCCCTGGAGAAAGTATCGGCAAGCGAGCTTCCGAGTGGTTGTCTGAGATACTGGAAAAGGCACCAAATGTTAAGGGCTTAGCCTTGAATACAACCCACGCCGATTATGTTAATGCCGAATATTGCAAAAAACGTGGCATTAGAGTTTTTACAGTTTCAGATTACAAAATTGAGGCAGTAGCAGAACATGTTATGTTGCTCTTGCTCGGTTCTGCTAAAAGAATGTTTATCAATGACCGAAGAACATACAGGCGAAGATATTTGCCAGAGTCAGGTTTTGAGATTAGAGGCAGAAGGTTAGGAGTTGTTGGTTCAGATCAAACAGCGGAAAGAGTTGCACAGTTAGCAAAAGCCTTAGACATGACAGTTTATGCAACAGAACGCTTTGAAGGAGCATATATAGATTCCCCAGATGGTTTGCTTTGTAATTCAGCTATGCTTACGCTTCACCTGCCTAATACTGAGGAAAATAAGAAATTTCTCAATAGGGAACGGATCAGCAGATTAAAAAGTAAAGCAATTGTTATAAACCTTGCAGGAAGGGAAATCGTTGATGAGAGGGAAATGAGTAAGGCACTACTTTCAGGGGATGTTTCTCAATATCTGTTCGAGGGTGATAGTCTACATAAATCACCACTTGAGGATATAGAAACTGCGATAATGTTCAAGCCTTTTAGTGGCAATACTTTTGAATCACTAAAAAGGAAAGGGGATTCATGGGTTATCAATGTTTCCAATTTGGCGGGGAAACAGAGTTCCTTTCGGAGCTTATAAGCTAGGATCAATTCTAGTAAGCTAGAGATTTGTGGTAATCAATATAAGATACAAAACAGGTACTTTCCGTTATGTTTCAGTTTCTAGCTCGTTCTAAGCGATTCTACGAGCTTCTACGAGGCTGAAATAGCTATACAAGGTCTGACTTTCTCTATCTCTTCTCTGATTTGCTGTACCAGCCTACAATCTTCGAATGTCTTGATTAAACAAGCTAATTGCATGGTTATATTAGAGTTACGATTCTCGAGCACTTCGGCAAGCTCACCATTTGGTGGGTTTGATGAAGTATTCTCCGGTTGGACGAGAAGTTTACCCTGAACGAAGCTGAAGGAAGTCCAGACCGAGGAGCCAGATAGGACGCTGAGCGTATAAATGCTCAGTTTGTCCCGTTATAGCAAGCTTTTCTTGAGGTTCGAAAGTTTTATCATCTAACTTCTCATCTTTTAACATTTTCGAACTATTGGTGAACTTTACCGCTTCTGATAGAAGTCCAAAGGTACTGGTGTTAGTACAAGTGTCCTGAAAGACACACTTGACAAAAAGTAATATATTTTGTAAAGTAATAGTTACATATGTTATATTCTCGCAAAATCTACCCAGAACTTTATTCCCACGCCCAAACTAACTTTGTAACCGTCCTGACGGGTATGAGAAGAACCGGGAAAACTACTTTGACACAGCGACTTCTTGAGGATTTGCCCAACAAAAATTCTCTTTATTTGGATTTGCAACGCCCTGATAACCGTGAACTTTTTGAGCAAAAAAATTACGATACCATTCGTGAAGCATTTATTGCTCGCGGTCTATCGGCGGATACACAAATGATTGTGGCATTGGATGAGATACAACTTGCTCCGGAGAGTCCAAGCGCCATTAAGTACCTATCTGACCATCACAAGATTAAGTTCATTGTCACCGGATCAAGTTCATATTATCTTAAGAATTTATTTTCGGAATCTTTATCTGGCAGAAAAAAATTATTTGAATTGTTTCCCTTGGATTTCGGAGAATTTCTGACGTTTAAAGAAATTCGGTATTCTCCGCTAGGTTGGAAAGAGGGCGAATTTAATAATTTAGAGTACAACCGTCTTTCCACTTACTATGAGGAATATATCCGTTTTGGTGGATTCCCACAGGTGGTGTTGGCCCAATCCGAAGCCGAAAAGCGTGATATTTTGTCAGACATTATGTCTTCATATGTAAATATAGATATTCGCTCCTTGGCTGATTTTTCTGACGAGCGCAATCTTTATTCTTTGGCAAAGTTACTGGCGGGAAGAGTGGGAAGTAGGGTGGAGTACAGTAAATTGTCAAGATTGACTGGTTTATCTCGCCCCACAGTTACAAATTATATACAGTTTTTTGAGAAAACTTATTTAATTAGGACAATTGGTGTATATACTAAAAGTATTGACCGGGAGATTGTAAAATCACGAAAACTTTATTTTTGCGATACAGGGCTTGCTAACACTTTAGCAGAGCTTTCTGGCGGATCACAATTTGAGAATACTCTTTTTAATCAACTTGCCAGAATTGGGCAAGTTCGATACTATGCTCTAAAAACTGGACAGGAGATTGATTTCATTTTAGATGAAGTTTTGGCTGTCGAGGCCAAAGAAACACCAGTTGAAGCAGATTTGTCCTATATAGAAAGAATTGCCGCTACTGCAAAAGTGCAGAAAGTGAGGCTTGTTGGGAGGCACCAATCTCCGAAATTTACAAATTACAGTTGGGCCGGC
>Ga0155809_120_pt6 | contig 9125 bp, 10 predicted proteins | sample RifCSPlowO2_01_FD_107463 | JGI IMG/M metagenome (GOLD analysis project Ga0155809, IMG submission 107463) | Candidatus Curtissbacteria bacterium RIFCSPLOWO2_01_FULL_37_9
CGTTCAAAAGGAATTATTTCTACAACCAGGGGTTCGGCTTCCGGCAGTTTAGTTTCATATTCTTTAGGTATTACTACTGTTGATCCCCTTTATTTTAAATTACCTTTCGAGAGATTTCTTAATTTGTATCGTCCGACATTACCTGATATTGATGTAGATTTTGCGGATAACAGGCGTGATGAGGTTATTACTTATGTTAGGAATAAATACGGTACGGATAAAGTTGCTCAAATTGGTACATTTGGAACAATGATGGCACGGGCTGCAGTACGGGATGTTGCCAGGGTAATGGGATTGCCCTATTCAAATGCAGACAAAATAGCCAAAATGGTTCCAATCGGTGCTCAGGGTTTTCATATGTCTTTGGAAATAGCTAAACAGGTTAATAAAGAGTTGGGAAAATTGTATCTTCAGGATAACCAAACAAAAGAATTACTGGATCTAGCAGAGAAAGTTGAAGGTAATGCCAGGCACGTATCCGTTCATGCGGCCGGAGTAGTTATATCACCTACGGAATTAACCCAATTCACACCGCTGCAATTGGAGACCAGTAACCAGAAAATAATTACCCAATATGATATGTATGATATTGAAGACGCGGGACTTGTGAAAATGGATTTTTTAGGGATAAGGAATTTATCGATTTTGGGACAATCTGTAGAAATTGTAGCCAGTACCAGAGGAGAGAAAGTAGATTTATCTACACTTCCGCTTGATGATCCAAAAGCATTCGAAATAATGTCAAAAGGGGAAACCATGGGATTGTTTCAGTTGGGAGGTTCAGGTATGACGAGATATCTCAAGGAACTGAAACCTACTACAATTTTTGACATAATGGCTATGATTTCACTTTTCCGTCCGGGTCCGATGAATTCGATTCCGGAATTTATAGAAAGAAAGCATAATCACCAAAAAATAAAATATTTTGATCCCAGAATGGCTGATTATTTAACAGAATCCTATGGAGTGATCGTTTATCAGGATGATGTTTTATTGACTGCTATTAATCTGGCTGGATATACGTGGGAAGAAGCTGATAAGTTTCGTAAAGCAATGGGTAAAAAAATACCGGCAGAAATGACCAAACAAAAAGAAAAATTCACTAATGGCTGTATTAAAAATGGGATGTCGGAGGAAAAAGCAGATCAATTGTTTAAAATAATCGAACCGTTTGCTGCATACGGGTTCAATAAAGCACATGCTGCCTCATATGCAATTATTGCCTACCAAACCGCTTATATGAAAAGCAATTATCCGGTTGAATATATGGCCGCAGTTATGACTGCTGAATCAGATGATCCGGATAAAATTGCAGCTGCAGTAGCCGAATGTGGCAGAATGAATATTCTAATATTTCCCCCCGATGTAAATTTTTCTGAAACCGGATTTAAAATCGAGAAAATTACAGGGAAAAGAGGAATCAGATTCGGTCTTTCGGCAATTAAAAACGTTGGTAAAGCTGCTATTGAAGCTATTCTGTCGGAAAGAGAAGAAAAAGGTGATTTTAATAATCTGAACGATTTTGTGACCAGAGTTAATTTAAGAGTAGTTAATAGAAAAACTTTAGAAAGCCTTATTAAAGCGGGTGCTATGAATAATTTTGGAAGCCGAAATGCCATGCTTAAAATATTAGATGATATTAGAACTTCCGGAGCCTCTTTATCCAAAACAATTGCTACAGGTCAGGGAAGTTTATTTGACGATAAAACTTTAATCAGCACAGATATACCCGGGTCAAAAAATATACGAACATTATCTATTAGTGAAGCACCTAAAGAAGAAATATTGTCATGGGAGAGGGAACTTTTAGGTTTTTATTTAACAGAGCATCCTTTAACCAAAGTTTCTTCACAAATTGCCAAGTTAACTACTGTCAATATCAATGATTTAGATATGCATATATCTTCTGATTCTAAAATTAAAATCGGAGGTTTTATATCATCTGTCAGGAGAACTTTTACAAAGATTAAAAAAGAGGAGATGTGTTTTCTAAAACTACAGGATATTTCCGGAACCATAGAAGTTTTGGTATTTCCAAGAGTTTATCAAGTCTCTAAAAATTACATTTTACCTGACCAGATCATAATAATTTGGGGAAAACTTGAATTATCCGATCAGGCCCCGATCGTGATAGCCGAAAAAATATTATCGCTTAATGAGGCCATTAAAAAATCTGAAGCTGGTAAAGGCGATTTGGAAATAATACTTCCTAAAAACGCTGACAGAATATTGCTTGGTAAAATTTATAAATTATTAAAGCAAAATTCCGGTGATACGGTAGCTTGTTTAGTGTTATCCGGAGATAATGGGGTAAAGAAAAAATTTTCTGTTCCTTTCGGTATTTATCTAAATTCGAATCTGGAAAATGAACTTTTGGAATTAGATTGCCAAGTTATATAAGTTGATTGCAAATATAATTATTAGCCGATATACTAGCATCTTATGGAACAAGCAGATTTTCAAGTTGGTGATTTGGTAAAGATATTTTTTCAACCTCTTGATGGGATAAAAGTGCGTACTGCGCCTTTTGAAGGTGTTGTTATTTCCATACGTGGGGATAGAACCAACAAGACATTTTGTGTGCGTAAAATTGCCAGCAGTAACATTGCTGTTGAGCGAATTTTTCCTCTTGCGTCTCCTACAATAGAGAAAATTAAAGTATTGAAAAAAAATACAAGCAGACGAGCAAAGCTTTACTATCTCCGGAAACGGAAATGATAGCACCTGATTTTTCCATAGAATCTTCTTTTTGGCAAAAAGGTTATCAATCGTTGGCAGGTATAGACGAAGTCGGACGCGGATCATGGGCAGGTCCGGTAGTTGCCGCTGCCGTAATCTTACCTTTGGATTTTGAAATTCCGAAAAACTTTGGTGATTCCAAACAAATAAAACCGCATTTACGAAAACGATTTGATAAATTAATTAAGGACAAATCGATTGGTTACTCAATTGCCAAGATTAGCGTCGCGAAAATTAATAAACTGGGCATAGGCAATGCATCTCAAATGGCTTTTAGAAAATGCCTCAAAGAATTAATTGTTAAACCGGATTACATTCTTGTAGATGCTTTTTATATAAAACATGTCAACCGGAAAAATCAAATGGCTATTATAAAGGGCGACGAAAAATCAGTTACAATTGCCGCAGCCTCGATTATAGCTAAAGTATATAGAGATAATCTCATGAAAAAACTGTCAAGGATTTATAAATCGTATGGTTTTGCTAAAAACAAAGGATACGGGACTAAATTTCACAAAGAAGCAATTAAAACCCGTGGTTTTTCGAAAATACATCGTACGTCTTTTAAGCTAAAATTTTTAGATAATGAATAAACAGTTTATTGCCAAAAAAGGCGAGGATTTAGCCTGTAATTTTATCACTAATAATGGATACAAAATTATAGAGCGCAATTTTCGTATACGAGGGGGTGAAATTGATATTATTGCAATCGATAACCAAACACTTGTCTATATTGAAGTCAAAACCCGTACTAATTTAAGATTCGGAAGGCCTGAAGAATCAGTTAATAAAAGCAAATTTAAATTCTTAGAAAGAGCAGCCAAATTCTATAAGGTTAATCGTAAAGCATCGAATTTACCACTGCATGAGAGAATTGACGTTGTCTCTGTAGACCTGACTGATCAAAACAGGCCGCAACTTTCTTTAATCAAGAATGCAGAAATTTAAATAATGCAGAAATTTAAATAAGGTAGTATAATTTATGCTCATGTCAGAAAAATTACGAAACCAGGCGAAATTTCCGTTTACTGAAGTTATACTGGCAACATCTCTTAAATCCGGTAAAACAAAGCTGGAAACCAGGGAAAGACGTTATCCGCAATCATCTGGCGAGTTTGAAGAACAAAATACAGTATCCAGCTGGTGGCAAGAGGAAGCCAGGCTTGCTTATTTAACAGCTCTAAAAGCCTGGGGTATTAGCCGATCTAATTATGTCGAAGAAGAAGCAGGCGGATATGCAGAATTCTTATTTAGTAATGAGTTGGATGTTGAAAGAACTCAAGCAAATTTTAGAAAAAAGATAATAAATGCCAAAAAAGCTAAAATTACTCCTTTAGAAATTGTAAGAAAAGTTAAAAATGAAATTCAAATTTTAAAAAACAGGCATGTTCCGGAGGGTGGTATTGCTCAAATGTATAATCGGGTACTAGTAGATTTATTACAAGAAGTTTATCCCAAATTAGGAAAAAGGCAAAAAGCAGAATTAAGTGCTTTTCTGCAATATCAAAAAGTATTGCCTGATATTATTTAGCTTTAATAAGTCCAAACGGTTCCTTGCCTTCAAATACGTCAATGATGTTTTCGGCGGCAATTCTTGACATTGAATTCCTTGTTTCAATAGTAGCCGAAGCACTATGTGGTGTAAGAACTGCGTTCTCCAAGGCAATTAAATCTTGTGAAATATCCGGTTCATGTTCATACACGTCTAAACCGGCTGCTGCAATTTTTTGTGTTTTTAAAGCCTCTACTAGCGCTTCTTCGTCTATAACTGCCCCTCTTGAGGTATTTACTAATATTGCGGAATTTTTCATAAAATCAAGTTGTTTTTTACCGACTAAATGAAATGTTTGTGGGGTTAGGGGAACATGAAGAGTAATAAAGTCGGCTTTTTTGAAGATTAATTCCATGTCAGAATATTTAGCTTCGGTTAATATTTCAAAATCCTCTGATCTGGATGTGTCGTAATATAAAATGTCCATTTTAAATCCGTTATAGGCTATATTGCCGACAAAAGTTCCAATTTTGCCCAAACCGATTATACCAATAGTCTTACCCCACATTTGGGGTGATATAAATCCGAACGGATCCCATTTTTTATATTTTCCCAGCCGGACAAATCTGTCGGCTGCAATTACCTGTTTTAAACAGGAAAGAAATAGCATAAACACATGTTCGGCCACAGACTCGCTGGCAGCACCCGGGGTATTGGTAACTATCACACCTTTTCTTTTTGCTTCTAAAATATCAATATTATCGTAACCTACTCCGAAATTCGAGATAATTTTTAAATTTGGCGATGCCTGGGCTAAAATTTGTCTGTCTATCTTATCGGTAACTAAGGTGATGATTGCATCATATTTTGAAACCAGTTTTTTTAAATCTTCTTCAGATAAATTCTGGTCACTATGATTTAAATCCACCCTGAAGTGCTTTTTTTTAAGCAATTGCAGTCCTACATCAGGAATTTTTCTGGTAACGTAAACTGTAGGCATATTGAGCTTTCTTAAAATGTACTAACCAATGTTTCTATTAATTTACTGCTTTGAGTATTAGCTTGGTCATTGTTTAATAAACCGTTTTGTGGTCCAAGCAGTTGTATTGCTGATGCGGAATTAACTGTTCCCCAAATCATCGCCTCGGCTAACGGACGCCCCAAACAAAGAGCTGATAATAATCCGCTGGTATATGCATCTCCGGCTCCGGTTTTTTCCATAACTTCAACATGAACAATACCGGCTTTCAAATTGGTATTTCCGTCACTTGCGTACGATCCATGCGCACCATCGGTAATCACCACTGTTTTAGGGCCTAAAAGAAGCAGTTTGCTTAGCAAATCTTTCGGTTCAACTTTTTCATGAAGAGAAATATTTAGAATTTTTTTTGCTTCCTCATAATTTACAATAAACACCTCGCATTTTTCTAAAAGTCTGGGATATCTTTGAACATTTGCTTTTAGCTGGAAAGTACCGGGATTATAAGCAAATTTACATTTTATTTTCTCTACATAATGGTATATTTCATCCATTAAATTAGAATTTGTAAAATTTTCCGCAACAGATGTTAAATACAGCCATGAGCAAGGTTTTAAATTGGGTAAATGATAGTCCCACGGCTGGTGATAAACGAAAGCAGTTCTTTCCCCTTGAAAAGTTATTACAACAGACAAGTTCGACTCTTTGTTTTTATTGATTACAATATAGTCGCTTTTAACCCCGTTTTCTTCAAGTGTCTTTTTAATTGTAGAAGCGGTATTATCACTGCCTAGATTTGTATAAATTGCAGTATTTAAACCGAGTTTGGTACAGCCGACAGCAACATTTGCAGCATTGCCTGCGACACCACTGCCAATTGCATCAACCGGTATTTTGTCACCGTACCTGACACAAATTTTGCATTCTTCCTGATTGAGGTCACATTCGACTGTTGCATCATGTATTTTTATGAATGTATCGATAGTCGAGTCTCCGATTGTGATTATGTCGAATATTACGTTTTTATCCATTGGGCAGATCTTAACTTGATTTTATATCGAAAAAATCGGTTTTTTATGAATATGTTTTTGTTTATCAATTATATCTTGAAATTCATCGATTGCTTCAATTACTCCATTTGGATTATTGACTATCTTAAATACCTGTCTTTCCTCGGGTCTTATATACATACCTTTGGTAAATGCGAAGATTATTTCCTGCCAAAAGTTCCCGTACAAAATAAGAGGTTTGTGGTGTCCGAAATAAAGACGGGCTAATCCCCAAGCCATACCGAATTCGGAGATTGTACCTGTTCCGCCGTTGAAAATTACATAGATTTGCCCCAGTTCTAATAATTTTAAAGTTCTTTCCAAATACGTATCAACAACAATTAATTCATCTACAGTATTTGATTCGTCCCGTCCTTCAAAAATAGGGATGTCTTTGGGGAAAAATGTAGCACCAATTGCTTTGCCGTTTACGCTTTTTGCACCTAATGTAGAAGCTTTCATGACACCCGGACCACCCCCATTGACAATAGTGTACCCTTTTTGTGCCAAGAGCCTTGCTACATTAAAGGCAGTTTTGTAGAGTTCGTCGTCTGGGTTGGCATCCGCGTATCCAAAAATAGTAACCTTTTTTATTTGGGACATTATTATTTAATTATTGTAAATTGGAAGCAAGCTTGGCAAGTTTTTGGTAAGCTAATTGAAAATCTGGGGCATTATGAAGAGCGGATGTTGCCACTAAAAAATCAGCGCCTGCTTCTGCAATTTCGGAGGCTGTTTGAAAATTAACCCCTATATCTACTTCAACCGGCAAATTTGGCATCATGTCCTTTGACTGGCGAATTTTTTGTAAAATATGCTTTTGAAATTTTTGTCCGCTAAACCCCGGTGTGCCGGCATATAAGGATAATAAATCAATCTCGGTAAACAGGTTTGACGCTGCATTAATAGGCGTTTGCGGATTCAATGAAATTCCTACCTGCTTTTGATTATTTTTAATTTGATAAATAGTTTCCCGCAATAAATTGTTGGTTTCAAACGGTATGATAATCCGGCTTACGAATTGCAAAGAAACCAACGGTATAAGGTACTTTTTGGGCTCGATAACCATTAGTTGAATTTCGAGCATTGCCGATGTGGGGTTTTTTTTTATAACATCTGTTCCTACGGTAATATTGTTGGCAAATATACCATCAATAACATCTATTTGGATTAGATCTGCTACACCTTCGGCCTTTTTAAGTTTTTGTTGATAATCTTTCTCATCATTAGTTAGAATTCCCGGAATAATAATAGCCATTGAATTTAGATATAAAAATTAATTACAAATAAAAAGTTTCTCCTAATTGGGGTATATCGGCGATTATTTTGAATTTACTGTTAATTGCTTTTGCAAATTCTAAAGCTTGTTCGTTTTCTCCGTGCACGATAAAAATCTTTTTAAGATTTTTAACATTATTAATCCAATTTAAAAGCTGAGGTTGGTCTGCATGGGCGCTGTACGAACCAATGGCTTTAATTTGCGCATTAATTTTAATTTTTTTACCGTATATTTTAATCTCTTTTTCTCCCTCATAAATCCTTCTTCCCAAAGTTCCGAATGCCTGATATCCGATAAATAAAAGAATGTTATTTTTATTTCCCAAATAATCCATAGCATGAAAAAGTATTCTGCCGCCGTTCATCATTCCCGAACCGGCAATGATTATTTTAGGATTAGGAATGCTTTTAATATTTTTAGATTCTTCAACAGACGAGATTAAATGTAGCCTGTCAAGACCAAAAAAGTCTTTGTCGTAATGAGTTTTATTTAATTTTTCGCTTAAATAATCTGGAAATTGTCCAAAAACCGCAGTAACTTTTTCTGCCAAGGGGCTGTCAAGGAAAAATTTTGGTTTTTCACAATTTTGGACATTGCAGAAATGCTCTATATCATGGAGCATTTCTTGAGTACGTTCTATAGCGAATGAAGGTATTAAAAGTACTCCGTTGTTTATAATGGTTGAATTAATAACTTCTGCTAATTTTTCCGTGCGTTTATTTAAATCTTCGTGGACTCTTGCTGCATAAGTACTTTCACAAATTAAATAATCACCGGCTTCTATAATTTGAGGAGAATCCAAAAGCAAAGAAGGAGTATTACCCAAATCGCTTGTATAAATAAGCCTTTTTGAGCCGATGTCCAAAACAGTTATTGCGGATCCTAAAATATGACCGGCATTTTTAAAAGTAAGCTTAAATTCGTTATTTAAATTAACAGTTTGGTTATATGTTATCGTTTCAAATTGTCTGATTACTTTTATAACATCTTCTTTGGAGTATAAAGGAGCATGATGATTTTTTTCAGATTCCTCTCGCATTAGTTTTTCACTATCCTCAAGAACAAGTCTGGTAAGTTCTTTAGTAGGGGGTGTTGAATATATTTTTCCGGTGAATCCTTCTTTTATAAGTTTTGGTAATCTGCCTGTGTGATCCAGGTGGGCATGACCGATAATCACCGTATCTATTGATTTCGGATCATAGGAGAATGCCGAGTAATTTTTTTCTTCTGCAAATTTACTTCCCTGAAAATTGCCGCATTCCAAAATTATTTTGTGACCGTTTTCCTCAATCAGGATATTCGATCCCGTAACCTCTCGGCAAGCTCCATAAAAAGATATACGCATAATTTAAGTATTAAGTATTAAGTTGAAACTATCAAGTGTAATAGTTATTTTGAAGTAACTTTGAGAGCTTCTTCTATTTTAGGTTTATCAAATCCAAGTATTTTAACAACTTGGCCGTTGTCTTTTTCAATTACGGTAAACGGAACACCAAGCTGACCAGAGAGATCGATCATTTTTTGAGCTTCATTGTGGTTTTGATCAACAAGCACTTCGCTATACTGGATATTATTTGAATCCAAATA
>Ga0155809_112_pt1 | contig 9087 bp, 9 predicted proteins | sample RifCSPlowO2_01_FD_107463 | JGI IMG/M metagenome (GOLD analysis project Ga0155809, IMG submission 107463) | Candidatus Curtissbacteria bacterium RIFCSPLOWO2_01_FULL_37_9
CAGAAAATGGCTTCTTTAAAACCCCATCTTGACATGGTTAAAGCCGAACATGGTCATGACAAGGTTAAGCATCAACAGGAAGTCTCAAAACTTTACAAAGAGCATGGAGTAAATCCTTTGGCCGGCTGTTTGCCTCTTATTTTGCAGATTCCGGTATTTATTGCCCTTTACCAAGTATTATTGAAGGTAGTTGCTTTTGATAATGCCGATTTTTTACTAAATATTAATCAAAGATTACTGCCGCAATTAAAATTGGACAAAATACCCGGCCCTAACTTTTTCGGGTTTAACCTTGCGGATAAACCAAGCCAGTGGAGCGAGATCGGTATTTTGATTCTATTTATTCCGATAATTACCGGGTTATTACAATTTATTCAATCCAAGATGATGACACCGGCGGTAAAACCGGCAGTGCCTGCTGTTAAAAAAGAGCATAAGGAATCACTTGAGGACAGTATGGCCCAGGTAACATCACAAATGGGCTTGATTATGCCTTTGATGATCGCCTTTTTCTCCTACGGTTTTCCTGTTGGCCTTTCACTTTACTGGAATACTTTTACCGTAATTGGTATTATCCAGCAGTATAAAATTAACGGGCCGGGCGGTATTGCCAAATATTTACCATCTAAGTGGCGCAAATAAGAAGATAAGCAGTTTAGTTATGAGCAGTTTAGTTATATCCTAATTAACTCATCACTCATCACACAGAACTGCTCCAAAGGAGCACATTGGCTAAACAAAAATTAGACGAAAATTTTGTAGCTGAGGAAATCCGAAAACTAATTGAAGCTCTAGGGGTTTCGGCAACTGTCGAAGTTTCCAGCCAAAACGGCATTTTTTTTATTGATATTGATTCACCGGATTCTGCCCTTTTAATCGGTAAACACGGTGTTAATTTGGAAAGCCTGCAGTTTGTATTGGCAGTTAGAATTAAGACATTAACTAATCTGGATGACTTTGAGGTTTTTGTTGATGTCAATAGCTGGCGTAAGCAAAAAGAGGAGCGTTTAAAACAAATGGCTCACACTTTGGCTTCTAAGGTCGCCCAAAGCAAAACCAATGAAGTACTATATAATCTTAAAAGCAGCGAGCGCAGAGTTATCCACACAGCTTTAACCGACCATCCGGATGTTGTTACTTTATCCGAAGGAGAAGGCTTGCAAAGAATATTGGTAATCAGCCCCAAAAATGCCGGCTCTTAATGCGCTTATCAGATTTTCTCTTTCTGGCAACACTTGCCGCTATACCCATTCAGCTGGGTAAATTCTTTTGGATTAAATCATCATTTGTTTTGGGGATACCCATTGATTATAGGGCGGTCTCTATTTATTTTGCGGATATCATTATATTTTTATACATTTGTGCATTTCTGCTTGAAAATCGCCAGAATCTGGCAAAATTGATTGGAAAAGCCAAATTTTTTTATTTTAGTCTGTTTTTATTAAATTTATATTTGGTGCTTAATGCTTTTTTCATTTCTTCCTCAAAACAGGTGTCTTATTATTTCTGCCTGAAAATTTTTCTTGTCAGTTTATTTGCATCGTTTGCCCTGCATTCCCTTTCGAGAAAAAATGTATTTAAAATCAGTCTAATTGTGTTTTCTTTTTCGCTAGTCTGGCAATCGCTTCTTTTGATTGGCCAATTTAGCAGGCAGTCGTCTTTAGGCTTATGGATATTAGGCGAAAGGAGCCTGAATGCTGCGACGGTTAATATTGCCCACAGCCAGATTTTCGGTAAACAGTTATTAAGGCCCTACGGCACATTTTCCCATCCTAATGTTGTTGCCGCCTTTGTTTTAATTTATTTAATATTATCAGGGCATACTCTGTTTGTTAATAAATTGAAAAAATCATCATTTATTATTCTTTTAATTTCATTGGTTGCGGTTTTTGTGACATTTTCAAAATCAGCCATATTGGTTTTGGTTATCTATTCAACAGTCATTGGACAGAGGTTTAAATATTATTTATTGGGTACTTTTCTATTAATTTTGTTAATAGTGGTGTTTATCAGGATTTTGCCTTCTTCTCAAATTGCGACTTATTCCGAAAGATTAACTTTAGTGCAGGCCGGCTTGGATATTGCTTTAAAAAATCCTCTTTTTGGTGTCGGCAGCGGCAATTTTATTTTGGAGCTTTCCAAGCTAAATTTATTTTCCATTGGCGAAGTCCGCCTTCTGCAGCCTGTTCACAACGTTTTTCTGTTGATCTTGGCGGAAAACGGAATTATCGGGCTGGTGTTGTTTGGTGTGTTTTTAACAGCTGTTGTAACGTATGCCAACACACCTGCAAAAATTGGCCTTTTTCTGGTACTTCTTGTTTTTGCCACATTCGACCATTTTTTATGGACCATAAATCAAGGCAGATTGATTTTTTGGCTGGCAATTGCCTATATCTTAAGTAAATCTAAATACTAATTATATTAAGTTTCTCTGGCAGTGTTATATTAAAAAGCAATGTTTAAAAAAGTTATATTCAACACTTCTGCCCAAATTTTCGGGAAGGTTATAACCGCATCGACTACTCTTTTGATTACGCTTTTAATCGGTAGAACTCTTGGTCCGTCCGGTTATGGGGAGTTTACTAAGATCTTTGTTTTTATTGGTTATTTTTATACTTTTTGTGATTTCGGATTCAATAATATTTATATTAAACTCGCTCAAAAAAATGCAATCTATTTATTGAGGATTATTGTTGGTATTCGGTTAATATTTGCGGCAGTTTTATTTTTAACAGCGGTTATTATTAGTTTTTTTCTGCCCTATGACCCCCAGCTTGCTATTGGTTTTAGCCCTTTGGTTAAAACAGGAATAATAATAGGCTCCTTGACTATTTTTAGCCAGGCTTTATTTACAACAGCCAATGCCTATTTTCAAAAAATTCTCCGATACGATTTATCAACTATTGCTGCCATTATCGGTTATAGCGCGATTTTGGCTGTAACCGTAATTGTTACATTTACCGAAGCCGGCATATTGGGCTACGTTTTCTCTTATGTGGCGGGAGGAGTGGTATTGGTTGCTTGTGCTTATTTTTTAATATTCAAAAATTCAGGCAAAATAATCTACCCGCTTTTTACAAAATTAGTTTCGCAAAAACTAATTAGGTTGTCTTATCCGGTAGGGATTGCTTTGGTTTTTAACTTAATCTATTTTAGGATTGATGTTTTTATTCTGGCCAACTTCAGATCTTCTTATGAAGTAGGGTTATATGGGCTCGCTTACCAATTTTTTGAAGCAGCTTTGGCAGTCCCGATTTTTTTTGCGAATGCTATTTATCCTCTGCTGACTAAACTTTACAGGAATAATAAAAGCGAATTTAACAAACAGGTAAGAATTTGGTTTTTGATTTTAAGTCTTTCTTCGATACTCTTGGCGATATTGTTGATTATTGTTTCATATTTTATTCCAATTATTATCGACCCGCGCTTTGGCGGATCAATTTCTGCTTTACAGATTCTTTCTTTGGGGATGCCATTCTTTTTTATATCAGCCCTGCTTTGGCATCTTTTGATTATTTACAACAGGCAAAAATATTTACTTTTTGTTTACGGAGTCGGGGCTTTAGTAAATCTGGGTGCTAACTGGATATTTATACCGGTTTTCGGTTATCCGGCGGCGGCCGTAACCACCGTCTTATCCGAAGGCCTGATAATGATATTATTATTTTTATCTTTGAGGAATTTGAAACAATGATAGAAATATATTGTGATGGAGGCGCGCGCGGCAATCCCGGTCCGGCAGCATGGGGTTTTGTGGTTTACATTGACAATAAAGTGATAAAAGAACAATGCGGTTATATAGGAATTGCAACCAATAATATTGCTGAGTATACTGCTCTGGTAAAAGCCCTTCAATGGCTTGGGAAAGAATATAAAAACCGGAATTTAATAATATATCTTGATTCACAATTAGTGGTTTCCCAGCTTTCGGGTCTTTATAAAGTTAAAAATGCTAATTTAAGGGAATTGATATTTCAAATTCGCCAAACGGAATCTTATTTTGGGGAAATTAGCTACAGGCATATTCCCCGCAACCTTAACAAAAATGCCGATAAATTAGTCAATCGAGCTTTGGATGAAAAGCTCAATATAGTAAAATAACCAGCCGGTATGGAACTAAAAACTTATATTAAAATTGTTAAAAAATATATTATTTTAATTATTATAATTTCAGTTCTTGGAGGTTTTATTGCTGTTGTTTTAACAAGCAATATTCGAAAAGGAATTCGTACAGAGAATAATTTCTTGATTTCGGCTTTTGGTGAGAATTATCAGCAAGGATATCAATATGACGGATTTTACGCGCAGGAAAAAGCAAAAAACTTTACTGATAATGCTGTCGCAATCATAGAAAGCCCGCAGTTTATTAACGAATTAATGTCTCAGGAAGGTTTAATCGCCGTTCGTAAAATCGGACCGCAGATTATAAGAATTTCCGTTACCAGCCAAAATCGGGAAACAGCTAGCCTGATTCTTGAGTCAATAGAAAGTAATTTTAACAAAAAAATAAAACATTTATATGGTGATAAACAGGCTTTTATTATTAGTCCTGTTGGCCAACATGTTGTTATCGACCAAAACGTATTTGACAGGAAAATAATATTTGTTTTCGGTGCATTAATCGGTAGCCTTTTTGCTATTTTGTCAGTTGGACTTAAGATATATTTAAAAATATAAAATCCAATGCAACCCTCTGCCCAGAATGCCAGCAATTTCAGTCGTAAAAAGACGCAGGTTCTGATAACCGACATCGGTTCGTATTTAGCAACTTCATTGGCAGAATCACTATTAGCACAAAATTGTCTTGTGGTAGGCGTAGGTAAAATACCCCAAACTTCAGATTTGATCAACAATCCGGATTTCACTTTAATGGAATTGGACCTGAATCAGCCATTACCTGCTTATTTGCCTGTTTTTGACTATATATTTTATCTGAATTTATTAGACTATGATTTTAAGAATTCTTCATTGGGGAAGCCTAATTTTACTCCTGCTACCAGAAATATAACGGCGATTGCTTCTAACGGGAAAACCAAAGTCATAATTATTACCCCGCTGACAGCCGATGCTAATTTTTTTGAATACTTGTCAACAAACAACCAGAGCAGCCAGAATATAAAATTTTTACTTGTCGGCGACTTATACGGACCAAAAATGCCCCTTGCTTCTCAAGTAGATTCCGGTTTTTACACAAATCAACTATCAAGGTTAATTTATCAGGCAGTGACATCCGATAAAGTAATTTTGGAAAACGAAGGTCTTTCAATCATATACCCGACATATATTAGTGATGCTATATTTGCCATTAATAAATTTTCTTTTAGTGAAGATGAAAATAAAAATCAATTTATTATTTCAGAGGAAGGCATCACAGCCTTATCTATTGCTTATGAAATCCAGAATGCGGTCAGTGTCAGTGCAAACAAAAATGTCAACTTATTTTTTTCCGGATCTCAACCTGCCGTAATTGCGCCCCATGCAAACATAGAAATCCATAAGCTTAATTTTTCTCCTAAAATTAGGTTGAATGAAGGACTGAAAAATACCTTTGATTATTTTCTGAAAGAAAAAGCTATAGTTCAACCTCAAAAACCCCTACAAACTATCCAAGGCTCCAGTCAAACATTAGTACAGCCTACGGTTCAAAAAGAAATTCTTACTCCGCTTGAAAAAGCCCACGCAGTAATAGGCAGGATTTCTGATAGATCTAAAATAAAAAGTTATTTATTCAAACCCCAGAAAAAAATGATAATTCTGGGGCTGATCACATTGGTTATATTGATACTGGGTAAAACTGCACTGGATATTTATCTTGGTGTTGCCAATTTAAAACAAGCCAGGCAATATGCATTCAGCGGTAATCTTACAAAAGCCAAAATCAAATCCAAATCAGCCCAAAAAAACTTTCAGGCAGCACAAAATAAAACAAAAATGATTACATGGCCACTAAGATTAATTTTTCCGCTTTCTGTTGACAGTTTTAATACTGCTTTGCTTTCTGCTTCTGTTGGCAGTAACTCACTTGTCTATTTTATTGAAGGCAGTCAAATTCTTATGGATAATTTATCAATTATAATCAATGCTAATTTAAAAAATGAGGGATTCGACCTAGATACATCTTCCGCTAATTTTAGAAGGGCTTATTTTAAGGCTTCATATGCCAACCAAATTATCCAAAAAGCCGACAGTAATTTACTAAAAAACAGGATAAATACTTTAAAAAGTACATTATCGGATTTAATGCTATTGTCTTCATCAACACTTGAGTTAAATAACATAACTTTAGACTTTGTAGGTGATACCAAAGGTAAATCATATTTAGTCTTGCTTCAAAATAATAATGAGCTTAGGCCCGGAGGTGGTTTTATCGGTAACGTAGGTAAAATAGAATTTGATGCTGGCAAGCTTAAAAATATCGCAATTGAAGATGTTTATACATACGACGGCCAGCTAAAAGAGATAATCGAACCTCCTAAGCAACTTAAAGAAAAACTGGGTCTTACGCAGTTTTTCTTAAGAGATTCAAATTGGAACGGGGATTTTTCGCTGAATGCCGGCGTAGCCCGTGATTTCTATAAAAAAGAAACCGGACAGGATGTAGACGGAGTAATTGCTTTAGATCTAACTTTTATTCAAAATATTCTGGAAACGATCGGTCCGATTAAACTTGAGGATTATAACGAGGAAATTACCAGTAAAAATCTGTTCGAGAGAGGTACGTATTATAGCGAGGTTGGTTTTTTCCCCGGTTCAACAGCTAAAAGCGATTTTTTTGGGGCATTAACCAGAGCATTGATTTCGAAAATTTTAAATAATATATCTCAAGGTCCGACAATTGGTCTTGTAAAAAACATCAAAAATGCTATCAATGAAAAACATTTAATGGTAGTTTTGGACAGCAATAATCTCGGATCATTTGTTCAGGCTAAAGGTTGGGATTATCCTCTTCCTCCGAAATATTTTAATCCTGCTGAAGATATTTCCGAAACAAGGGACTTTTTGGCTTTATCAGAAGCAAATCTAGGCGCAAATAAAGTTAACCGTTTTTTAGACAGAAAAATATCATATGAAATGACCATCGGGCGTGATGCTGATTTAAATGCCAAACTTAAAATTTTATATACTAATAACAGTCAGGCCCAAACATGGCCAGCCGGCAAATATGTCAATTTTCTAAGAGTCTATGTTCCTTTTGCCAGCGAATTAAAAGAATATAAAAACGGAGACTTGGTTGATTTGACCAACGTTGAAGTAACTACCAGCGGAGGTTTAAACGTCTTTTCAACTTTTGTTGAAGTAGGAGTAAATTCGTCAAAAGAGGTAATTTTTACTTATAGAATTCCCAAAAATATCCAGCTTGAAAAAGCGCCTATTTATCACTTATACGTAGAAAAACAGGCAGGAACAGGTGAAGATCCGTTTGAGTTTACCTTGAATTTACCCGGTTATCTGAAAGTTAAATCGGTTAACAATAGTGATGAGCAGGAAGGCAAGCAAAATCTCTTCATTCAAACCGACCTTACAACCGATCGCCAGTTTGAAATAGAGGTTGCCAAGAAGTAGAATATAAGCTATGAAAGCAATCGATACGACTAAAATTTACAGGAAGTATAAAGGCAAGTGGGTTGCCCTCACTCCTGATCGAAAGACGGTAATCACTTCCGGGCTTACTGCTAAATAAGTCTATGATGAGGCTCATCAAAAGGGTTTTAAAGAACCAATTTTAATGAAAGCCCCTCAAGCAGTGATTCCTCTGGTTGATCCAATATTCGTATATAGTGTCTTAGGCTAGAAAGGGTTTTTTGATAACTTTAAAGTTTGTTTTAAAAAGGGTAGGCAACAAATAGAAATTGTGCCAAAATAGAGTCGCAGACCTTGCCAAAGTTCTAGAGCAATATTCTCAATTGTTTTACTGACCTTGGTTATTGGCGTCTGAATGCCTTTCAGCCAGTAGTTTCTTAAAACCGTCAAAAGCTACAGCCCCAAAAACAATTACTAAAGCTCCAGCACTCATTCTTAAATCTGCCACAGACAATAGGTTTATCAACCACCCGCTTATGGGAATTTCCCCATAAACGTCTTGGACCTCAGCCGGGGCAACGGACATGACTGCGTAGATAGTTGTGCCGACTGCTCCAACTGTCACCTCGGCTTTTGGCGGAAGTCTTCTTAAAAGTCCAAATCCTCTTTCAATCATAGCTGCGGATTATACCATGAAACGTTTGATATTGAATGTAAAATTAAGAAATAGTTTGGAATTGAAGTGGCAAAGAGGTAAGAAAGGTTAGCCTCTCAAAAAGCGCTTGGCATTAAGGATTGTAAACCCGATTATTTTTTTGCCCTTTTTGCGAACTAGAATTCCCCTGTCGGTTGGCACGGTATCACCCGCTTTTTGAGGTTGACCAAAGCTAACATACAAAACATCAGCCTGTTTGTCATAGTCTGTCCAAACCTTCTTCTCGGGTAATTTTACTAGATTGCTAATAAACGGATAGAATTGCGTTAATTTTGTTTGTTCCATATTATTCCTCGCTTTTCAAAATACCTTAGTGACCTTGTTAAGAAGGCGGTAATTACAAAGCCGCCGTCTGCGTTTTCTTTGTAAATTACGGCCAGGTCTTGGTTATTAAATTTTCTTATCGCAACTAACTCGTCTTCCCAACCAGCTGTTATTATATATCAGCCTAGCACAAGTGCTATCTGATATATGTCGCTCTGCGAGAGCAGAGGAAGACATATCAGGTTCGGCGATTGTTGTGAGAATTTCAGGGAGTTTCCCTGCGACTTCCGGGTGTCTTTCTTCGATATGGTTCCATCTTTCCTCGGTTAACCTAATGCGTTTGCCCGAAACAGCAATCGCGGTTTTTGGGAACATAAAGCAATTATAGACTTAAACTTGAATCAGGGAAACAAAACCTCAAAATTGCAACCGATTTGGCAACCGACCGTAGATTTCAGAAACGGGTAGGTACGAGTATTTTATTATACCAAATACTATTAAGATTAGGCTGCGGCTTGGACAGAATTTTGAACTTTAATTGCAAATTTTCCCTCTGGGGTGATTGATAGTCCCAAAACTCTAAGAAA